>MDTG01020191.1_pt1 | contig 18693 bp, 13 predicted proteins | sample 811421 | NCBI WGS metagenome assembly MDTG01 (sample SAMN05326645, study PRJNA326480) | marine metagenome | isolation source: seawater | place: Pacific Ocean: South East | collected 2011
CCTCTGCTGTTGATTTTGCACTGCTCAAGGATGGAAAATTAATTGAGCTCAATAAAGAAGTAGATGACAACAAGTTTTCGGTAGGTGATATCTATGTCGCCAAAATCAAAAAACCAATCTCTGGACTAAATGCAGCCTTTGTTGGCGTTGGTCATGAAAAAGACGGTTTTTTGCACTACCACGACCTTGGGCCTAATTTACCTTCATTATTAAATTTTTTTAAGAACATTAACTCAGGTAGAAACAAAGACTATTCATTAAATAATTTTCGTTTTGAAAAAGAAATACCAAAAGATGGATCCATACAAGATTACCTAAAGTCCCAGCAACAAATTCTGGTTCAGATTGTAAAAGAACCCATCTCCACTAAAGGACCCAGAGTGAGTTCTGAGCTGTCACTAGCTGGCAGGTTTATGGTACTCATTCCATTTTCTGACCGTATTTCGATTTCGCAAAAAATTGAAAGTAATGCTGAAAAAAATCGGTTAAAAAAACTGGTAAAAAGTATTAGGCCAAAAGGTTTTGGAGTTATCATAAGAACTGTAGCTCAAAATCAAAAAGTAAGAGAGTTAGACGCCGATTTGCAACAATTGCTCGGCCGTTGGAAAAACTTATGTGAGCGGTTAGGGAAAGTAAACAATTATCCCACAAAGATTCTCAGTGAGATAAATCGATCTTCCTCTATTTTACGAGATATTTTCGACAATGACTTCACTGGCATACACGTAGATGACCCGGAGATGCTGGTCGAAATAAAGGATTATTTGAAAACGATTGCGCCCGACAAGATTTCAATTGTAAGGTATTTTAAAAATAGAAATACTCCAATATTTGATCACTTTGGAATAGAAAGACAGATTAAAACCTCATTTGGCCAAACTGTGTCCATGCAAAAAGGCGCTTACTTGGTGATAGAACACACTGAAGCCCTTCACGTTATCGATGTCAATAGTGGAAATCGATCAAACAAGGCCAGGTCCCAAGAACAAACTGCCTTTGAAGTCAACATGATCGCTGCGAGCGAAATTGCACGGCAACTGAGGCTGAGAGATATGGGAGGCATAATTGTGGTTGACTTCATTGATCTTAACACCAACGAAAATCGAAAAAAGCTTTTTGAACATCTTCTTAAAGAGATGGAAAGTGACAGAACAAAACACAAAATTCTACCACCCTCAAGATTTGGACTAATTCAAATTACGCGTCAGCGCGTACGTCCAGAAATGAATATTAAAACCAGAGAATCCAACCCTAATAAAAAAGGTGAGGTTGAAGCCCCTATCGTTTTAATAGACAAAATCAACGCAGAACTTGACAAAATTGTCAAGAACAGGCAAAACAAAAAAAAGAAGGTGTTTTTACATATACATCCTTTTATTGCAGCCTATCTAACCAGTGGTTTCCCATCCATCCGGGCCAGCTGGTGCATCAAATACAAAAAGTGGATACAAGTTGTACCACGTGATGCTTTTATGTATTTAGAGTTCCGTTTTCTGGATCAAAACAGAAGATTGCTCAGAACTAAATAACTAAAAAACCGCCTTGTTTTAAGGCGGTTTTTTTTTGCTCGGAACTCTCTAGAGAAGCGCTATCCTTTAGAAATACAAACGGATTACTTAGGGATAAAAAAGCGTTACAATCAAAAGTGTTTATTGCCGAATTGGTTTACTTTTTTTACAAGGGCGGCCCTCGCCATTACTTCCCCTAATAATTTTACCTTTGTTTGTCTTTTTGTTGCCTTTCACCATGGTATAAGATTTGATGTCCCAATTAAATTAATTATAATTGTGTCATCATTGAGGAACTATCCTTTTAAATTTTAGCTATGAACAACGCAATGCCTTCTCTGGCAGAAATTCAAAAAAAAATGGAACGGTATTGTGCCTATCAAGAGCGGTGTCATCAAGAAGTACTTTTAAAACTTCAGCGGATGAAAGTATACGGAAATCAGAACGATACAGTGGTTTCTTATCTTATAGAACAAAATTATCTCAACGAAACCCGTTTTGCTGAGCACTTTGTACGGGGTAAGTTTAAGATCAAAAAATGGGGTAAAAATAGATTGGTAAGAGCGCTCAAACAGCGTAACATTTCTGATTGGAACATCAAAAATGCCATGAACGAAATTTCTGATGACGCCTATTCAGAATGTGCTGAAACATTGGCCGAAAAATTTTGGACATCCCACCAAGAAAAACCCCTTACCATTCGAAAGAAAAAAGTTTGGGAAGCCATGCAATACCGTGGTTGGGAAACAGCAATTATTATGAATAATATTCTCAGATTAGAATATCATAAAGAATAGCGAACCCCTATTAGCCCGTTTCCCTTGGGCATGGGCACCAAGTTGGATTCCCAGTATCGGGTGTTAAAAATATTATTAAAATAAAAACTGAGAAGAAACTGTCGCAATGTCAATTGGGCAGAAATATCCACCACCCTGTAGACGATTCCAGAATTACGCTCAACATATTTTAGTGCAATTAAGGTGTCAAATACTTGGGAAAGGGCCAGATTGTAGGTCCCAGTAATGTGGTGTTTTAAATCATTGTTAATGGAATATCGAGAAAAGCTGTAGTCGCTTTTTTCTAGTGAATTATTTAAATAAGAATAATTGATTTTGAACTGGTGGAGCTGTGAGTTGAATTTTAGGTGGTGCAGGAGTTCCAAATCAATTCCATTGGTGGTGACTTCTTGAATATTCTGGGCCATAAAAGGAACACTGCTGTCATCACTATTTTTGACAAAGTCAATCAGGTTTTTTGATTTTCTGTTGAAATAGGCAACCGATGCAGTAACCTTTGATTTTGTAAATCGGATACCGACTTCTTTGGTATTGGCCTCTTCTGGTTTGAGGTTGGCATTGCCCAAAGTAGAGGGATCTGAATAGAACAGATCCGTAAATGTAGGGATTCGGAAAGTAGCGCCTGCATTGGCATATACCCTTACATTGGAGTTCAATTGCCATCCCAGGTCAACCCCTGGAAAGCTATGCGTACCAAAATCAGAAAAATAGTTGATGGAAATCCCTGGGGTAATGTCGAGTGTATTATCAAAAAAATAAAAACGGTGCTCCAAAAAGAAGTTCATCATGGTCCTTTTGCGATTACCTAAATTATTACTCCGAATACTGACTTTGGAGATATCAACACCCACCCCTGTTATGCCCAACTTAGAGGGTAAAGAAACATCCAAGGCACCACCCACTTTATGGGTAATATGAAGGTTCCGGTATATTTTGGGATTATTGCGAATGTACTCGTACATATCTTGGCCTCTGCGCCAATATAACTTGGGTTTAAATATCCAGTTTCCCAATTGGTGTCTTTGGGACAGGGAGACCAAACTCCCCTGTGTTTCCTCATACTGATCCACTGCCGAGGGAGAAGCATAGAAACCGTTGGCACCAAATTTTCTGTCTGAAAATGAGGTAATCATGTGTAAGGGTGTTTTGTGTCGGTTAAAACTGGATTTTACAAAGTATTGATTGTGATTGTAGTCCGAATTGTAGCGATAGCCGTCTGAAGTATTTTTGGAGACAAATCCTATTAAACTGGTTTTTTCTTTAGTGTCACTGACATACAAGGATCCATTTGTTTGATCATAGCTGCCGTGTTGTAGGTCGACCGAGAGCATTTTCGGCGTTTCTGTTTGGGTTACTATATTAATAGCTCCTGTTAAAGCATTCTGACCGTAGGCCCTTGCCGCGGGTCCTTTGATAATTTCTATTCGGGCTACCATTTGGGGTGGCGGCAAAAAGTTGAGGGTGTGATGACCAGTTTGCGCATCGTCTAATTTGATTCCGTCGATAAGTAAAAGTGTTTGATCAAAGGTTCCTCCTCTGATTTTTAGATCGGCTTGTGTGGGTCCTGTACCTCTTCTTTGAATATCGACTCCTCCGATTTGTTGTAATATGTCTACGAGATGTGTGACCCCACTTTTTCGGATTTGATCCGCGGTGATTATGTTTATTGTTTTAGAATTTTGGGTAAGTGTTGTTTCCAAACGGTTGGAGGAAAGAAATACTTCTTCTAATTTTTGGTTGAAGAGTGAGTCTGATGGTGAATCGAGCTGCGCATTTAGAGGGTTTAAATAAGAGACAAGACTGAGAAAAGCAGCCGCGCAATTTTTTTTCATCTGTGGGTGTAGTTTAGGTAGGCTGAGTGAAGGCTAATCCGCGAGTAGAATCATTTTGTTGTTCTTCATTTCAACCGTTCCAGCACTAATTTTAAAAAGGGTTATATCAGAGCTCATTTGCTTGAATTTGGCCTTAAAGGCATCCTGTACTTCTATTTTTCCATTAATGGTCACAGTGCCTTGTTTTAGTGTAGAAACGATGGGAGCATGATCATTTAACATTTGAAAGGAGCCTGCGCTCCCTGGGACGGTTACGGAGGAAACTTCTCCACTGAATAAAGTGGCTTCGGGAGATACGATTTCTAAATGCATTATACTTCTGCTAACATTTTTTCACCAGCTTCGATAGCGTCTTCAATGGTTCCTTTAAGGTTGAATGCGGCTTCTGGGAGATGATCTAATGCACCATCCATAATCATATTGAAACCTTTGATGGTGTCTTTTATATCTACCAACACCCCTGGAATTCCTGTAAATTGTTCTGCTACATGAAAAGGTTGGGATAAAAAACGCTGAACCCTACGTGCTCTTGAAACCGCTAATTTATCTTCTTCTGATAGTTCTTCCATTCCCAAAATGGCAATGATGTCTTGGAGTTCTTTGTAACGCTGAAGAAGTTCCTTAACCCTTTGGGTGCAATTATAATGTTCATCCCCAAGGATGTCAGCAGTCAATATACGTGAGGTAGAATCCAAAGGATCTACTGCGGGGTATATCCCAAGCTCAGCAATCTTTCGGGACAATACTGTAGTAGCGTCTAAGTGAGCAAAAGTAGTAGCAGGAGCGGGATCAGTCAGGTCATCTGCAGGAACATATACTGCTTGAACCGAGGTAATCGATCCATTTTTAGTCGAGGTAATTCTTTCTTGCATGGCGCCCATTTCTGTGGCCAATGTGGGTTGGTAGCCTACTGCTGAGGGCATACGCCCCAAAAGTGCAGACACTTCAGATCCTGCTTGAGTGAAACGGAATATATTGTCTACAAAGAAAAGAACATCCTTTCCTTGCCCGTCTCCGGCACCATCTCTAAAGTATTCTGCAATCGTCAGACCTGATAGCGCTACCCGAGCTCTTGCTCCTGGAGGCTCATTCATCTGTCCAAATACGAAAGTAGCTTTAGATTCTAGCATGGCTTTTTTGTCCACTTTGGTTAAATCCCAGCCTCCCTCTTCCATGGAATGTAAAAAGTCGTCGCCATATTTTATAATACCCGATTCTAACATTTCTCGAAGCAGGTCATTTCCTTCTCGAGTTCTTTCTCCAACACCTGCAAAAACAGAGAGCCCTCCGTGGCCTTTCGCAATATTGTTAATTAACTCCTGAATAAGTACTGTTTTTCCAACGCCGGCGCCTCCAAACAATCCAATTTTACCTCCTTTAGCGTAGGGTTCAATCAGATCAATTACTTTTATTCCTGTAAAGAGTACTTCTGTGGAGGTAGATAAGTCTTCAAAGGCAGGTGCCTGTCGGTGAATGGGACGCCCATTTTCTTTTGGCAAGTTTCCCAAACCATCAATAGCATCTCCAATTACATTGAAAAGTCTTCCGTAAACCTCTTTACCTATTGGCATTTGGATGGGGTTTCCCGTTGCCTTTGCCTCTGTTCCTCGACTCAGTCCATCCGTTGAATCCATTGAGACCGTTCTCACGGTATTTTCTCCAATATGGGATTGTACTTCTAGCACCAATTGAGTGCCATCATTTTTAGAAATTTCAAGGGAATCATATATTTTGGGAAGAGCATTGTCTTCTCCAGCGAATGTTACATCTACTACAGGGCCAATAATCTGTGAAACAATTCCAGGTGAGTATGCCATATTTATGAGTAAAATTTGTTAGAATTTTAATGTGTAAATATATAGTAAAAAGTAATAATCACAATCCCACTTTACAAAAAAAGGCATCCATATGTGGATGCCTTAGTTAAATAAATTTACACTTAGAAATTAGAAGTCAAAATTAATTGAAGCGTAATAGATAGATCCTATTTTTCCTCCCCCAAGCACACTGAAATATTCTTTTCCTGTAATATTATTTCCACCCACTTTGAGGGTAGTGTTTAAAGAGGGGAGTTCGTAAGTCACTTGAGCGTCCACGACAGTTCTGGCATCAATTATCCCATCAACAAAGGAAGCTTCGTAGAGGTATTCCGAAGTATAACGTCCTGACAGATTAAAACTAAATTGATCAAAGTCTCCTAATAGTCCAGCCTTGATATTGTGCTCAGGAGTATTGAATGATGCTTCGAAAGTTGAACCTACAGCAGGATTGTAATCGAGTTTGTTGTAATCGTAAATGACATTCATAGTGAATTTATTAGATAGTTTTTTGATCATTTCAGCACTCATACCATATGTTTTCATGTCAACGTCAGCGTTTGAATCTGCTTGATAGATTGCGAAACTACCTGTTTGAAGAAAGTTTTGTAAAGTAACACCGGCTAAACCAATGGCAGGAACATATACATCTGTTGATCCTATCTTATCGTTGTAAATACTGTAATAGGCGGAAATATCAAAACTAAAACCAGATTTCTGGTATCTATAACCAAGGTCATATGATGTTATTCTCTCAGCGTGTACATTTTCTAAGTTTATAGTTTCACCAGACAATGTGTAGGCATTATTGAATACAAAATCCCCCGTATATTGGAATGGAGTCCCATTGGACAAAACAACAGTTCCATTGTATCTGCCAATATTGTCCTTTGAAGTTCCGAATAAAGTTACGTCACCGGCAAAAAGACCGATATATTGGTCTTGGTTAGTTGGGTTTCTAAATCCTGTTTGGTAAGAAACTCTAAAGTTTTGATTCTCATCGATTTTTATCAGTGCGGCTAACCTTGGGGTGATATTAGCATCGAAAAATTCATGCTTATCTAATCTAATAGAAGTTGTAAGGTTAACTCTGTCACTAAATAATCTTGTCACGCCTTGAACATAGGCGCCAAGCTCGTTATATTCAATGGGTCCATTCTGATCCGAGTATATAGTACCCTTTGAGTTGAGCTCTGTTTTCCTCATAGATCCGCCAACCAGGAAATCTGTTTTCTCGGTCAAACCAGATAAATCATAATTTAACTCATAATTATAAGTTTTTGTATCATCAAAAATTCCAGAACCTCCGTTAACCACTGGGAGGTTTGTAGAAATGGCACCATTAAAAGCTGCTTCGAAGGCTGCACTTCCGGGCTTTAACATCCCTTGATTCGCTGCAGTTCTGGCAGCTATATGAGCAAAATTGGTATTTCCTCCAGGTAATCCACTCAGCTGATTGATAGAGCTCCCTCCTGTCATAATGTGAGGAGCAACAACATTTTGGATCAGTCCTCCAATTCCGAGCAAATTAGGCGGTAGACCATTGGCCTGAGCAAGGGCACCCATGTAAGTGAGGTTGTAATTAGTAAACCAACCTTGATACCCACTAAAGGTTCCTAATCCTACTGAGCTCAAATCTGCAGGGTTGGAGGTTGGATGGTTTGCTACAATAGCTCCAGCAGCAGACAGTTGATAGCTGTCTCCGTCTTGCTCTCTGGTATAGTATGCTCGGAAGTTTAGCCTACCACTATCGATTTGGAGTTTATGTTGTTCAATCTGGAATCCTTTGATGGCATATCGGCCGAATCCTTGAAGTGGTGAGTCACCTCCACCGATGAGTGAGGTTAAACTTACTTCAGTTTTATTATCAGGACGGAAATGGATGGCGAATAACCCTCTGGTGTTTTCAGCATTATTTGAAACCATTTCTCTGTCCATATATCCTGTACTCATTACAGTATCAAAATAATTAGGGGCAGCCGAAGCAAGTGCTCCTGCTGCAGGGTTCAGTAGTCCTACGAGTTGCCATGTGAAAGCACTGGGAAATGATCTTTCACCATAGATATTTAAACCATTGTAATCGGATGCATCTTTTGAATAATTTGGATCCGTTTCTTGTCCAACAATGGGCTGATGTGAATAATCCGCGGGCATCCATTCGGTTCCTTTTTTGTGATTCAATGACGCTTTGATTGCCCATTTATCACCCAGTTTTGTAGCCAATCTTACACCTATGTCGGTGAAAGGATTTTGCCCTGCAACTTCTTGGTCTGTGACCCCAGTTCTATAATACGCACTTATTCCTTCGTGCTCAAAGGGATTTTTACTGTTAAGGAACATTATTCCCTTGTAGGCATCGGCTCCATACAAAGCGGAAGCTGGACCAGGAATTACTTCAACACTTTGTACATCTAATTCATTTAATCCGACTAAATTTCCCATTGCAAAGCCAAATAACGGAGACATATTGTTCATCATGTCAACTAAGGTGACAAATCCCTCATTATAAACTGTTGCAAAACCTCTTGTTACTACTTGATTTAACATCAAACCTCCTTGTTGAAGTTGAATACCTTTCACGTTTTCGAGACCATTAAAATAATCTGCAGCTGGAGATTGGCTTATTCTTACTGCCCCGTATTTTTCAATCGTAATAGGAGATTCAAAGATTTTTTGGGCATATCTTGAGGCTGCAACCACAATTTCGTCCAACGCATCACTGCCAGGTGCGAGAGAAATACTAAGCTTGTCTTGTGAGGAGCCCACTTTGATAATCTGGGTCTTAAATCCTAAATAACTTACTTCCAAGGTAATTGGAAATTCCTGATCGGTAGTGAGGGTAAAATTACCGTCAAAATCGGCTGATACCCCGTTAAAACTGCCTTTTACAAGAATGTTAACACCAGGGAGTGGTTGACCATTTTCCTGGTCTACAACAACACCATTTACTGTATTTTGAGCATGCAAAAAGCTGACGCTTAATACCAGAGCCATAGTAAATATGGTTCTCAGCATAGTTAGTTTTTTCATAATTAATTGTTTAGTTTCGGATAAATTAGTTTTTTAAACTTGGTGGTTTTTATTTTATTAGCTCTTTTGGGAAAATAAAATTATTGTGATACAAATAATAATTTACAAGTCCATTGGTAAATATACTATTTTTCGAATAAAACGCTCTCTTTGTCTTCATACCAAGATTTATATTTCCCTCCATACATTTTCTCTACGTTGTCTCTTTTAATTTTTAGTGTTGGCCCCAAAATTTTATTGTCCTCGGTCCAAGGCTCTTTGGCCAGGACAAGGGTAGAGAGTTTCTTATAGTTCACCAAGCCCGCATTGATTACCTTTAATTTTTCATGTAAAAACTCTATAATTTCGTCTGTTTGAAGAGTTTTACCAATCTCAGATAATTGGGCAATGGCAATAGGTTGTGGCATTCCTCTCCCTGTTACACAAACTTCCTCCAATTCTTCAATTCTACCAAAATATTTTTCAAGGGTCAGCGGTTCAATAAATTTTCCTTTTGATGTTTTAAAGCTGTCAACAACCCTGCCGGTTACATACAAATAGTTGTCTTCGTCCAAACGGCCTTTGTCTCCGGTTCTGAGCCAGTCATCTACTAATGTTTCTTTTGTTAGCTTTTCATTTTTATAGTAGCCATCCATTACAAATGGACCGCGCATAAGGATTTCATCATTTGAGGGATCAATTTTTACTTCCACCCCACATTGAGGTTTACCAACAGATTTGAGTTTGTCGAAATCCCTGCCATCAACTTGAGTACAAATGGCACAATTTTCAGTCATGCCATAGCCATTGGTAATAAAGACGTCAACCCTTTTAAACCATTCTATGACGGAGAGTTGCAGTGGGGCAGATCCTGAAACTGTTGATCTGGCCCTGCTCAAGCCTAAATTCATTTTTAGTTTACGCTTTATAAAACCGGATAAAATTGGGATTTTCAATAAAACATTCAATTTTTTTTGAGGGATTTTTCCCAATATCCCCAACTGGAATTTTGTCCATATCCGTGGTGCTGCAAAAAACACGTGAGGTTGTATTTCTTTGAGGTTTTTTGCAAATGTATCCAATGATTCCACGAATGAAAGTGACCCACCAAAACGTAGACAAACATGCTCCACTACCACGCGTTCGGCAATGTGGTTGAGTGGAAGATAGGAGATAAAGTCATTATTACCAGAAAAATCGATCTTTAATGGATTTACTTGTTCTGTTATGATTTTGGTCTGATCCAAAGCCAAAAAAGACAGCTCTACTCCTTTTGGGTTTCCCGTAGTCCCTGAAGTGAAAATAATGGTCCAAATATCTGAAAGCTCAGGTGTATGAGGGTTTTGAAGGGATTGGTGGTGGTCGATAAAATTAAACCACTCCTGTCCTCGATCCACTTTTGAACACCCTTTGTATTGTGGAAATGTAATTAAGGGGAGATTTTTAGGGATGTGATCTTTTATATCCTCCCAAGTTTCTATTTTTCCTACAAACAGAAGGTCAACATCACCAAAATCCAATAAAAACTCCAACTCTTCTCCCTTTAAAGAAGGGAAAAACGGAACCGAAATATAGCCTGCCATCATGATTGCCAAATCAGCGATTATCCACTCGCGGCAATTTTTTGAAATTAAACCTATATGGGCATTTTTTCTCAATCCTAAGGACTTTAGCCCTGTAGCTAATTTTCTGGCCATTTGGCCTGCTTCAGACCAGGAGTAGGTTTCCCATCGATCTCCAAAGGGTTGTTTTAAAAATGGGCGATCGTGAAATTTCTTTTCCCATTCATAAAACTTAAAATCAAATATCTCTTGCTTGTTCATTTAAAAGGGTTTTAATTGTTTTTTCACCATTTTTATATTGTGACCGTTACCAGCTAACAAACCATTCAATATAATAAAAAAAATAAGCTTCTAAAAAATTTCTATATCTGACAGGGCAATACACTCCTATATTTTTTGTTTTTATTAAATTGTATGCAATGATTATTTAGTATGATTTTAAGGAACCGTTTATGAGCCATATGCTATTATAACAACAGCTTGATGAAAAAACTCTTTTATATAATCATTAAATATACTTTTAAGCTTGCCAGTCATTTTTATTTTAGAGATATTAAAATTTATGGGTTGGAAAACATTCCCAAAAAAGGGGGGGTATTGTTTTCCCCGAACCATCAAGGGGCGTTTCTGGATCCACTGTTGGTGGGTTGTAATATTCACAAAAGGGTAACATCCCTAACGCGAAGTGATGTTTTTGGCGGTCCGTTTCAGTGGTTTTTAGATGCCTTGAGTATGCTCCCTGTTTACAGAATCAGGAATGGCTATGCCAGCCTTAAGAAGAACGAGGCCATTTTTGAAAAATGTAAGCGTATTCTTTCAAATAATCATTGGGTAATGATGTTTTCTGAAGCCTCTCATCACAGCGAGTACTATCTCCAATCTTTGTCCAAAGGAAGTAGCCGATTGGCTTATGAAGCTCAAGAAGCATCAGACAAGCCTGTTTATATTGTTCCTGTTGGGATCAATTATGGACACCACAGTCAGCCTTTTTGTGACCTTCATTTAGTTTTCGGTAATCCCATAGCCTTGGATCGTTTTAAAGCGGGGGATACTGAAAAGCCTATCGTTATCAATAAAATCAGGGCCGAGTTGAGTGATGCCATGAAAAAATGCATGTGGCTTCCCGATAATGATGACCAATATACCCAAAAGAAAAAATTTATTCATTTGGGAAATACCCAACTTGCTTTCGATGTGTTAAAAAAAGGTATCCATGAACAAAATCTTTCTGTTGTAAAACCCTCTGCAATAAAAAGGTGGAAAAAAGTCATCATCAGTTTATTGTCCTTGCCCAACCAGCCTCCTTTATTTACCTTAAGGAAAATCTTACAACTTTTTGATGATATTGTGTTTTATAGTTCCATTAAAATTTGTGCAGGTTTGGTATTGTTTTCGCTGTGGTGGGGTTTTATTCTTTTACTGAGCACTATTTTTTGGGGATGGAAAATAGCGCTAATCAATGCTGTAGCTTGTGTGGCCTTGCTTTATATTAGACAAATACTATCAAATAAAATATATTAATAGTTTTTTACTATATACCATTAAGAATGAGAAGTTTTTATGAAGTATAAGTGGGAAATTAATACATAGTTATAAGCAAAAAATATTGAATATTATATTATTATCAGTAATTATTATTTAAATAATAATTCTCTCGTAAGCTTTTGAATAGCGGGGTTTAATGCTAATAGGATGTGTAAAAAATCTCTAGCTTGAGATCTCCAGCAGGGTTGCTTTGACTGTTGTGACCGTGAAGAATAACGCCTTTGGGATTTAGAATTCCTGTGGAGGGGTAATTTATAAATTGCTGGTCCATAAGTTCAGCTCTTTTCGAGCTAATGTTGTTAATACCGCTGGAGGGAACCAAGCCTAATTCAACATTGGTCGAGTCATTTCTGATCAAACGATTGACATGGTCTGTTATTTTGAAAGTATAACGATAGGGGCGCCCGGCTTCATCTTTTTCCAGTATTCCACCATAAATGTATTTATCCCTATTTCTTATTTCGTTATTGGCGGTGTTGTCGATATTGAAATCGCTTAGTGGCGCTCCTGTTTTATACTTATACAAATAAAGACGGTCGGGCAGGAGGGTGGACTCGAGACCGCTGTAAACGGATTGATCTACATACAAGACCATGTTAACTTCATTGATAATCCAATCATTCTCTCTTATCATGTCCAATCTGTTGCGTCCCTCAAGATCTGGCTCAAATAAACGTAGGGTAGAAAAAATCCCATTTCCAGCGAGGTACATTTTTTGAGAGGGTGTGTTAGCTTGAGTGGCCATAATTTCTTGATCCAATTCAGGGCTCAACTGCACTTGTCTTATGGTATTGAAATGAAGGCCAAACGGTAGCATAAAAGTATCTGTCGATTTTGAAATGGTGTTGTCTGAAGTAGTTTCGGTGCCTTTTGCGTCGACCTCATCGTATTCATACTCGATCCGAATTTGTGCATTTCTTATGTCCAACAACATATACAGATCACCGCTAAGTTGATCGGTTTGAATTATTAATCCTCTTAAATGCGAAGAAAAACTTTCTTCGTCAGAAAAAACAGTTTGTCCTTCCTGATCTAAGATTTTCTCTTGGAAAAATGCGTGGTCCAAAGGAACCCTTATCCTGGGGGTGAGGCGCGCGCCGATTTTTTGCCGTTCGTCCACATCCTCTGTAGCAGGGTCGTCATATTGATATAAGAACCGCAGCTCTTCAAAATTTAACTGAACGGGGGCATCATGAAGCTTGTCGCCATAAAATCCTCTTTCGTAAAAATCTGTATTTGAGAAATAGTTTGATTCTTTTTCGAAATCGGTAGCCGGGTCATATTTTGATAAAAAATATTTGAGCTCATATACCTTTAGGTTAAATGAAGATTCACGATTTCCATAGATAGAGTCAATTTGATAGGTGCTATTTTCGTATTCATAACTGCTGTTGTCCAAGTCGACACTGTCCAGAATACCATCTCCATCACTGTCTTGGTTGAGTGGGTTTAAGTTTGCGATAGTCTCATTATAATCACTTACTCCATCGCCATCGGTATCGCTATCTCTGTCTTCAGGATCTACGTCCAACGCATCGATAACGCCATCAGCATCTTTGTCGTCCCTATTGTTAAAAAAAGGAATTTCTATGTAAACATTGGTAATGGTTTCATTTTCATTGATAACGGCAGGGGTAGTATTATCCCCATCAATTTCACTTTGCTGGCTGAATTTCCCAAAAACAGGATTGATAGCGGATATTAGTTTTGCAGTGATGCTGGCTTCAGTGGTTCCTAAACCAGGGATTTCGATCCTGCCCAGTTGGGCCAAAGGGAGGCCATCGGTTTGAAAATAATCTACTTTTCTTTGGTAAGAAAAAACAGGTGCCTCGTACAATTGAGATTCTAATCCTGTTTCTGAAAGAAGCTCTGATCCTGCTGCATGGTAGTCTTTATCACAAGACACCAGCAAAAAGAATCCAAAGAAAAAAGCAGTCACTAGACTGAAGTTCATTCTCAAAAAATACATTTACTATTTTAAAATATGATTAGAATAGAAATTTACGAAAGCATCTTTATCCTGGGAGGCTTCATAAGTGAGGCCTGGTATTTCTTTTTTATGGGAGTACGTTTCAATGGATTTGGGGGTTTCTGAATCTGCCATTACAAATCCGTCAGAAAAGTTTAAACTGAGCTGAACTAAATTTTCAAAATCAGGTTTTTTTAAGTTTTTAATGTGGTCTGGAGGAATTTCATCAAAATCTACCTTATTGTAAAAATCGTCAGAAAGGACCCCTTCAAAGTCTTTTTTATAGACTGATGTAATTATTTTACTGTTAGAAAAAACAGGATCGTCCTTGTAATAAGTATTTATATAGAGCGGGAAAAGAGCGGTAAACCAGCCGTGCAGATGGATTATATCTGGGGCCCAGTTTAATTTTTTTACAGTTTCTATAACTCCTTTGGTGAAAAAAATCATTCTTTCATCATTGTCTGGAAACAGGCTGTCCTTCTCATCGCGAAGGATGGCACGTCTTTTAAAATACTCTTCATTGTCAATGAAATAGACTTGCATCCGCTCTTTTGGGATAGAGGCGACCTTAATAATTAGGGGCATGTCTACATCATTGATCACTAAATTCATCCCTGAAAGTCGGATGACCTCGTGTAGCTGATGTCTTCTCTCATTGATAAGACCATAGCGCGGCATAAAGATTCTAGTTTGACCTCCATGATCATTAATGTTCTTTGGAATTTGAAACGAACTTATAGCTTGATTGGTCTGGGGCAGGTAGGGAACCACCTCGGACGAGATATTTAGAACCTTTTTATCTTTCATTAATTCTCTATTATTCGAGATGGCTAAAGTGCTGTGAAATTACAAAAATTTAACGGAATATGCCGAATTCTGTATCTTTAAGCCTGTTAATTTTAAGCCAATGAAGGTTTTCAATTCATCCCAATCCTGGGTTGATGAATTTTCTGACCCAATACGTCCACTAGGAATGGTCCCCACAATGGGGGCTTTACATCAAGGCCATATGACCCTCATAGAAAGAGCGCTAAAGGAAAACAACACTGTTTTGGTCACCATTTTTATCAACCCCACACAGTTTAATGACAAAACCGATTTGGAGCGCTATCCCCAAGACTTAGATGCTGATATAAAAAAAATAGAACAATTCAGGGAGAATATTTTTGTTTATACCCCTGCAGTGGAAGATGTGTATGGGAATAATATTACAGCTAGATCATTTGATCTTGGGGGACTGGATGAAACTATGGAAGGGAAAAAAAGAAAAAATCACTTTCATGGTGTGGCCACTGTTGTTTCCAGTTTTTTAGAGTTTTTCCAACCCAATCGGGCTTATTTTGGTGAAAAAGATTTTCAGCAATTGCGGGTTATCGAACAGTTGTCAAAAGCCCTGGCCCTAAACACAAAAATTATCGGCTGTCCTATAATTAGAGAACCCGATGGGCTTGCAATGAGTTCCCGTAACCAATTGTTGAGAGCGGAAGATCGAAAAAAAGCCCCCATGATTTTTCAGTTGTTACGACTGCTTAAGGCCCAATCTGCCTTTTTAAACTACCGAGCACTACGTGAACTCGTCCATGATTTTTTCAAAAAAAACGATTCTTTAAAGTTGGATTATTTTGTGATATGTGATCCCAAAACACTTCAGGAGATCGATTTTAAACAAAGCCCAGATACTGGAAGGGCCTTTATCGCTGTTTATTTAGGAAAAATAAGGCTGATTGATAATTTGGATATGTCTTAAATCATTAAATTTGTGCCGTGCTTATAGAAGTAATAAAATCAAAAATCCATCGCGTTAAAGTAACTGACGCCGACCTGAGCTACATAGGGAGCATCACGATTGATCGCGATTTAATCGATGCTGCAAATTTTTTGATTGGTGAAAAGGTACAGGTCGTTAACATCAACAATGGTGAGCGACTCGAAACTTATATTATGGAGGGCAGGAGGGGAAGTGGCGAAGTCACCCTTAATGGCCCTGCCGCCAGAAAAGTTCAAAGAGGAGATATCGTTATCATTATTGGATACGCTCAAATGGAATTCGAAAAAGCGAAAAACTTTAAACCTACAGTAATTTTCCCAGACGAAGACACCAACCGTTTAACTTAAAGTGTTGAAGAAAGTTCTATCACTTTCAAAAATATTAATCCCTCTGGCTATTGGGTTTTTTTTCATTTATCTCAGCTATCAAAACACAACTCCTGAAGATCGAGACAGTATTTATAAGTACATCAAAAATGCTGATTATAGATTTGTAATTGCGTCAACTTTTTTCGGAATTCTAAGCCATATTTCCAGGGCCATTCGTTGGCAATATTTATTAGCGCCACTTGGCTACCGCCCGAAAACCATAAACGCTATTTTTGCGGTACTCGTTGGATATATTTCTAACCTTGGGATTCCCCGCTCTGGTGAATTGCTCAGAGCAAGCGTTTTGGATCGCTACGAAAACATTCCTTTTCAGAAGGGCTTTGGAACAGTAATTGCAGAACGTATGGTGGACCTCATCATTTTAATTGGCTTAGTTTTTTTAGCCCTGATTCTTCAATACGATTTGATTGTTGACGCGCTTCAAATTGAAAGTTTGAATTTTTTACAACTTATTGCAGTAATGTTACTCTCTACTTTGACTTTCATTGGCTTTCGAAAATTCCTAAGCCGATCGAGTCACCCCATTATTAAAAAAATTAAAAACTTTATCAATGACCTTTGGGAAGGGATGATTTCCATTTATTACATGAAAAACAAGTTGCAGTTCATCGCTCATACTTTTTTTATCTGGCTGATGTATGTATTGATGTTTTGGGTCATAAAATTTTCCATCCCAGAAACTGTAAGTTTAGGCATGAACGCATTGATTCCTGCTTTTGTCGTTGGGGGACTTTCGATTTCAGCAACCAACGGGGGTATTGGGATTTATCCCTATTCGGTTTCACTTGTTTTGATTGCTTTTGGAATTTCCAAAGAATCAAGTTTGGCCTTTGGATGGATCATGTGGACCTGCCAAACGCTTATGGTAGTCTCGTTTGGCGCCATGGCATTTTTTGCGTTACCTTTGGTTAACCGCCAAAAGTAAAATCCATTTATTCCCATTATGAGCAAAGTAAAAACAGCTTTTTATTGTCAAAATTGTGGCACCCAACACGCCAAATGGCAAGGGCAATGCAACTCTTGTAAAAAATGGAACACCTTGACCGAGGAGGTAATTGAAAAGGGGGGTAATAAAAGCTGGAAAAGCGAAAACAAATCCAGGGTTGTTTCCAAACCCATCAAAGTCCAAGAAATTGAAGTTTCTTCTGAATCTAGAATTGACACCCATGATGCTGAGCTGAACCGGGTCTTGGGAGGAGGGATTATCCCAGGAGCACTGATGCTTTTGGGGGGAGAGCCTGGTATTGGAAAATCTACTTTACTGCTTCAAATCGCAATGAAAATAGGCCAAAAAGTCCTCTATGTGTCTGGGGAAGAAAGTCAGCAACAGATCAAAATTCGTGCGGATCGCATGAACACCTCCTCTGAAAACTGTTATATTCTCAGTGAGACCAAAACACAGTATATCTTTTCTCAAATCGAAGCCTTAGAGCCCAAATTGGTTATTATTGATTCGGTTCAGACCCTCCACACCGATTACATTGACAGCGGACCAGGAAGCATTTCCCAAATCAAAGAATGTACGGCAGAATTTATACGATTTGCAAAGGAAACCCATGTTCCTGTTTTTTTGGTAGGTCATATTACCAAAGATGGTCAAATAGCAGGTCCAAAAATATTAGAGCATATGGTGGATGTCGTGTTGCACTTCGAGGGTGATAGGAACCATATTTACAGGATATTAAGGACACAGAAAAATCGCTTTGGTGCCACTTCTGAGATAGGAATCTATGAAATGCAATTACAGGGGCTCAGGGCTGTTTCGAATCCCAGTGAATTGTTGATATCGGAAAAAGATGAAAAATTAAGTGGTCATGCCATTGCAGTAACTATTGAGGGAATACGTCCTTTGATGATTGAAATTCAGGCGCTTGTGAGCACAGCAGTTTACGCTACACCTCAAAGAACCACTACAGGATATAACTCCAAAAGACTGAATATCCTTTTGGCTGTTTTAGAAAAAAGAGCCGGTTTTGCTCTGGGTACAAAAGATGTTTTCTTAAATATTACCGGCGGTATTACAATAGCTGATCCTGCAATTGATCTGGCAGTGACTGTTGCCATACTCTCCAGCTATCACGATACAGATGTTCCAGATAATTTCTGCTTTGCGGCAGAGGTGGGACTATCCGGAGAAATTCGACCTGTTCCAAAAACAGAGCAACGCGTTCAAGAGGCGGCCAAGTTGGGTTTTAATACCATAGTCATTTCCAAATTTGCAAAAATTGGGAGGCCAAATGGGTCTATTAATGTGTTGACTGTTTCTAAAATAGAGACTTTGGTCTCCACACTTTTTGGGTAAATCATAAACTCTTTTACATCATAAAAATGTAATTTTATTTGAATAATTATCGAAGATGGATAAAGTAATCAACAGTTTTTTATCGGAAGTAAAAAGAAGGAATCAAAACGAACCTGAGTTCATGCAAGCGGTTACCGAAGTTGCTGAAACAGTGATTCCATACATTGTAAAAAATGATGTGTACTATGGCCA
>MDTG01052399.1_pt1 | contig 18692 bp, 14 predicted proteins | sample 811421 | NCBI WGS metagenome assembly MDTG01 (sample SAMN05326645, study PRJNA326480) | marine metagenome | isolation source: seawater | place: Pacific Ocean: South East | collected 2011
CATACACAAGTTAAAAAAAGTATTGAAAGAATAGAATATGCCTTAAAAGAAATTTTGTTTCTTGCTCAAGGTGGTACTGCAGTTGGTACTGGAATAAATTCAAAGAAAAATTTTGATAAAAAAATTGTAAAAGAGATTGCTAAATTTACAAAAATTAAATTCAAACCTGCAACAAATAAATTTGCAGAGCTTGCTGCTCATGACGCAATCGTAAATTTTTCAGGTGCTTTAAACACATGTGCAGTAGCTTTGATGAAAATTTCAAATGATATTCGCTTTTTAGGATCTGGTCCTAGAGCAGGTTATGGAGAATTAATTCTGCCTGAAAATGAACCAGGCTCATCAATAATGCCAGGGAAAGTAAATCCAACACAATGCGAGGCTGTAACAATGGTTTGTGTGAAGGTGATTGGTAACCATAATGGGATAACCATGGCTGGATCACATGGACATTTTGAACTTAATGTATTTAAGCCTTTAATTGCTCATAACATCTTACAATCAATTGACTTAATTGCAGATAGTACAAAAAATTTTGCTATTTATTGTGTTAAAGGAATAAAGGCTGATAAAAAAAGAATACAAGAGCATCTAGACAATTCATTGATGCTTGTTACAGCTCTAGCACCACATATTGGATATGATAATGCTGCAAAAATTGCTAAGACTGCATTAAAAAATGGAACTACTCTGAAGCATGAAACACTTAAAACAGGATTAATTAACGAAAAAAAATATCATAAAATTGTCAATCCAAAAAAAATGGTTACTCCAAATTAATTGTTTTAAAAAATTCTCTTACAGCACTTCTGAAAGTTATTTTATTAAAAAGATCTTTTTCTTGTGAATTAAATTTAGTTAAGTATTTATTTAATGTTTTTTTACTAACTCCATTGATTTTCAATTCATTAAATTCAAATATTTCATCATCTAAATTGAATATAAAATTTGAGTAAATACGGTCAATATTTTTTCTATAGTCTTTTTTAATCTGAAAATGAGAATAAAAATTTTCTATGTTGATAAAATCTATAAATACATCACCTATAAATTTAATTTTATTATTTTCTACTACTAAACTAACATCATTGAAATTGAAGACTGTAGAGTTTTTGAATATGAAATTAAAATTTGATATTACTATTAATCCTTCCTCAAATTGTACATTAAATTTAACCTTTTTAATATGTTTAAAATTATTTAGATTGTCGACACTTACGGCGATTCTACCATTTAAATTTTTATTATTTAAAATTTGAGATTTGAGAAGGTTGATAAATATAGACTCACTCGAAAAAATTTCTTTTATTTTAACATCTTTTAAATTTAAATTTGAAGTGAGAAAAAATGGTTTTATGTTTACTTCACCCATTAATTCATTATTAGCTGAACTGAAAATAAAATTTTTATTTTTTAAGGTATATTTAATTGTTTCACTTTTATTTATAAATTCTAAAATTAGATTACCTATTACTTCCTCTTTTTTATAAATAAAATTGTTTTCCAGATTTAATTTTAATGTATCAAAATATAATTTAGTAAAAATTTTTTTTTCTATCGTATCATGTCTAGCTTTTAAATTAATAGGTAAATTAAAAATTTCTAATTTTGAATTTATTTCAATTGGTAAATTTTTTTGAAACAAATAATTTAATATTTTTAAGTCTGAAAAAAAAATTACTTCATCATTTTCATTTAAATAAAATAATTTATTCTCTTCAAATTTAATATTTTGGTCAGCTATTTTATTATTTAATAAATTTGTAAAGAAAGCAAAGCTAGATTTATTAACTTTAAAATCTGTTTTTTTAAAAACTAAGTACTTAAGTTCAATTTTATTAAATTCAAAATTATCTTTTATTGAAATAAAAAATTTCACATTTTGTGATTTAGAGATAGATTTATTTATATGTTGAATTTTTACATCCTTAACTACAAAATGTGGACTTGGGAATACTCCATATTGAGGGTCAGAATCTAACTCTATTTTAAAATTGTATTTTTTTAATATCTGATTTTTGATTTGATCTTTAACTTTTTCTTTATCATAGAAAGTTGGAAATAATATATATGTAAGAGCAATAATAATTATTGTAGCTGAAAAAATTAATATTTTCTTATCTTTTAAATTCTTTCGAAAATTTGAATACTTTTTTTTATTTAATCTTGATTCTTTTATAAAATTAAAAAAACTTTCTATTCTCTTAGTTATTGATAATATTATCCCTGTGACTTTAAAATTAAATATTTTTTTTTTTGACATTGTATAAATCTTATAAATAAATAATTGAAATGGTAAACGCAGATTATCTGAAAAACTTAAATGAAGCACAAAACGAGGCTGTTACCTATTTAGATGGCCCATTATTAATCGTAGCGGGTGCAGGATCTGGTAAAACTAAGGTTTTAACGAGTAGAATAGCCCATATAATTAAAAAACAAAAAGCCTACCCAAATCAAATTTTAGCAGTTACATTTACCAATAAAGCTGCAAAAGAAATGCAATCTAGGGTGAGCAGATTACTCGGTGCAAGTGCCACTGGGCTTTCTTGGCTAGGCACATTTCATTCAATTTGCGCAAAACTTTTGAGAAAACACGCGGGTGCTGTAGGTCTTAATTCAAATTTTACAATTATAGATACAGATGATCAGATAAGATTAATTAAGAATATTTGCAAAGCTGAAAATATTGATATCAAACAATTAGCTCCAAGATATATCCTTGCAATAATTGATAGATGGAAAAACAAAGGACATTACCCAAATGAAGTAATTGTAAACAGTAAAGATATTTATGAAAAAACTATTTTACCAGTTTACAATATATATCAACAGAAACTTATTGACTTGAATGCATGTGACTTTGGTGATCTAATTTTGCATGTTGTAAAAATATTAGAAAAAAATTCTGATATTAAAGAGATATATTCAAGAAACTTTAAATATATCATGGTTGATGAGTATCAGGATACTAATTATATTCAAAGTAGATGGCTTAATCTGCTCTCAGAAAAAAATAATAATCTTTGTTGTGTTGGAGATGATGATCAATCAATTTACAGTTGGCGAGGAGCTGAAATAAAAAATTTCTTGGAGTTTGATCAAATTTATAAAGATACTAAGGTGGTTAGACTTGAACAAAATTATCGTTCTACACAAAATATTTTATCTGTTGCATCACAATTAATATCTAATAATCAAAATAGGGTTGGTAAAACTTTAAAAACAACCATGGAAGAAGGTGATTTAATAACTCTAAATTGTTATAAAAACGGAAAAGATGAGGCAATTGGTGTTTCAGATGAAGTGGAAAAAATTAAAAAGAAACATTCATTAAATAATATTGCAATTCTTGTGAGGGCAATTTTTCAGACAAGAGAATTTGAAGAAAGATTTTTAAAAATTGGTCTGCCATATAGAATTTTGGGGGGTACAAAATTTTATGAAAGAGCTGAAATTAAAGATTGTGTTGCTTATTTAAGGATTGTTCACCAAAATAAAGATGATCTAGCCTTTGAGCGAATTATAAATAATCCAAAAAGATCAATTGGTGATAATACATTAAAACAAATACATGAATTTGCAAAAAAAGAAAAAATTACTCTTGAAGTTGCCTCAAGAAAAATGATTGAACTAAATCTAATTAAACCAAAAACCAAAATAGGACTTTCGATTTTTTTAAATTTACTCTCCAAATGGAGAAGTGATTTGGAATTAAAAAGAATAAATCATACTAAGTTATTACAAATAATACTGGATGAGTCAGGTTATTCAGCAATGTTAAAAAATAAAAAAGATGTGGAAAATGAAAATAGACTTGAAAACATAAAGGAATTATTAAGTGCAATGAAAGAATTTGATAATCTTGAGAGTTTTTTAGAACATGTTTCTCTTGCAACAGCAATTGATCAAGATTGGGAAGGTCAAAAAATAAATATGATGACAATGCATGCAGCTAAGGGTTTAGAGTTTGATGTTGTTTTTTTACCTGGTTGGGAAGAAGGTTTGTTTCCTCATCAAAAATCAATTGAGGAAAAAGGTCAAAATGGATTAGAGGAAGAGAGAAGGTTGGCTTATGTGGGTATTACAAGAGCAAAAAAGAGAGCTTTTATATCATTTTCAATGAATAGATTTTATCAAGGCGATTGGATTGACAGCATGGCTTCTAGGTTCATTGATGAACTACCCAATGATTATTTAATAAAAAATTCATTTTTTGAAGATGATAAAAACGAAATTGAAGATTTTGAATTTAATCAGGATTTTGAGGCTGAAAATGAAACTAGAAGTCCTGGATGGATTAGATACCAAAAGAGAATTAAATAAGTGGATAAACAAATAAAAATTTTAAGAAGTAAATTTAAAAAATATAATATTGATGGTTATATTGTTCCCAAAAATGATGAATATTTTACCGAATATTCAAAAATAAATAGGTTAAAGATAATATCAGGTTTTAGTGGTTCTGCAGGTCTTGCTATAATTTTAAAAAAAAAAAATTATTTATTCACAGATGGTAGATACACAATTCAAAGTCAAATTGAATCTGGTAAAAATTTTAAAATAATAAACTTCGAAAAATTATTGAATTGCAGTTTGTTTAAGAATCTTAAATTAGGAATAGATCCTAAACTTTTTACATATTCACAAATAAAAAGTTATTTTCTGAAATATAATAAAATAATATTTATTAATGAAAATTTAATTGATCAAATTGAGAAAAAAAAAACAAACGACTTATCTCTTTTTTTTTCATTAAATAAAAATATTGTAGGAGAGGGTTTAAATTCTAAATTAAGTAAAATTTCTAATTTTCTTAAAAAGAATAAATCAGATTTTATATTTATAACTGCTCCAGAGAATGTTGCATGGATCTTAAATATTAGAGGAAGTGATAGTCCTAATAGCCCTATACCTAATTGTAGGTTGATAATCAGTAAATCAAAAAAACTACTTTTTATAAGTAAAATAAAAAAGTGTAAAAAAATCTTGAAAGACAAAAAAATAAAATTAAATCAAATTATTGAGATAGGTGAATTTCAAAAAAAAATTTTAAATTTAAAAGGTAAAAATTTTATTATAGACGAAAAATCTTGCTCAATTTATTTTGAAAAAATCATCAAATCTAAATTTGAAATTTTAAAAAAAGATGATCCAATATATCTTTTTAAATCAATTAAAAATAAAACTGAAATTAATCATATGAAAAAAGCTCATGAATTAGATGGTGTAGCTTTAACAAAGTTTATATTTTGGATAAAAAATATTAATAAAAAAAAAATTACAGAGGTTGATGCTCAAAATAAACTGGAGAAATTTAGAAGAATGAACAAGGATTTTCTATATCCTAGCTTTGATACTATTGCTGGATCAGGAAAAAACGGGGCGATAGTTCATTATCGTGCAAATAAAAAAAATTGTAAAGTTATTCAAAATAAAGATATTTTTTTATGTGACTCTGGAGGTCAATATAAATATGGAACAACTGATGTTACAAGAACACTTTGTTTCTCAACACCAAACCAAAAAATTAAAAATATATTTACTTATGTTTTAAAAGGCCATATCGCTGTGGCAAAAACTGATCTTAAAAAAGATAATATTGGTAAAAAAATTGATTTAAGAGCTAGAAAATATCTTAAACGAAATAATTTAGATTATTCACATGGAACTGGACATGGAGTTGGTTTCTTTCTTAATGTCCACGAGGGACCTCAATCTATATCAAAAAATAATAAAATTAAGATAAAAGAAGGAATGGTTTTAAGTAACGAGCCAGGGTATTACAAAAAAAATAAATTTGGAATTCGTATCGAAAACTTAGTTTATGTTAAAAAAGTGAAAAATAAAATTTATTTTGAAAACTTAACATTAGCTCCAATTGAAAAAGATTTAATAAATTTTAATCTTCTTAATTCATCTGAGAAAGATTATTTATTTAGATATCATCTAAATGTATATTCAAAAATTTCTCCTTATTTAAATTCTTCTGAAAAAAAATGGTTAGCTAGTTTTATTTAACATTTTTAAAAATTGAGCTTGATCAATTATTTTAATACTAAGTTCTTTTGCATTTGAAACTTTTCTTTTAGTTGGTTTATCTCCAACAATTAAATAATCTAATTTTTTTGATACGCTGCTTACAGTTGTACCTGAATTTTCTTCAATTAAAAATTTAATTTCTGCCCTACTAATTTTATTGAGTTTTCCAGTAACTAAAAAAGTTTTATTATTAAGCAAACCTTTTTTTTTGTTAACCACTGCATCATTAATTGATAAAATTTTCTCTAATTCATTTAAAACTATTAAATTCATTTTATTTGAAAAAAAATTTTTTATTGAATTTACTTGGGTTTCTCCAATTCCATCAATATTTATTAAATCGTTAAATTTGTTATTTTTTGATAAATCTTTAAATTTTGAAAACGTCACAAAATATTTAGACAAAAGTTTAGCATTCTCAAGTCCAATATGTCTTATACCTAAAGCATAAATAAATCTTTCAAAAGAAATAATCTTTTTTTCATTTATAGAATATTTTAAATTTTCAACAGATAATTTTCCCCAACCATCTAATTCTTCAATTTTTTTGTAGTCTAATTGAAAAATATCTTGAGGAAACTTAATCAAATTTAATTTCCAAAAACTTTCTACAATTTTTTTTCCAAAACCATCGATGTTTAATGCCTCTTTAGACACAAAATGTTTTAATTTTTCTATAGAAATTTTATCACAAACATATCCTTCACTTGAGCATCTTCTTACTGCATCCTTTTTTTTTGTAATTGAATTAAATTCTTTGATTGTTTTTGATCCACAAGATGGACATGTTTGTGGGAATATAAATTTTTTTGAATTTTTAGATCTTTTTTTAATATCCACTGAAAGAATATGAGGTATGACATCTCCTGCTCTTTCAACAGTTACAGTATCTCTCACTCTTATGTCTTTTCTGTTTATTTCATCCTCATTATGCAATGTTGCATTTGAAACTAGGACTCCTCCAATATTGATAGGTTTAATTTTTGCAACTGGTGTTAATGCTCCTGTTCTTCCAATTTGGATATCAATATCTATAATTTCTGAAATTCCTTTATTTGAGGAAAATTTATGCGCAATTGCCCACCTTGGAGCATTTGCGACATAGCCCAATCTTTTTTGTAAAGAAAATTCATTTACTTTATAAACTATACCATCTATATCAAAATCTAAACTTGCTCTTTTTTTTTCAATCTCATCATAATTTTTTAATAATTTATCTATTCCAGTAATTAATCTATTCAAAGGGTTAGTCTTAAAACCCCATTCACTTAATTTATTAAGAAAATCATATTGGTTATCTATCTTTAATCCTTTTTGAAAACCAAATGTATATGCAATAAATTTTAAAGGTATTTTTTTGGTATCTTCGGATTTTTTTTGTCTTAATGAACCTGAGGCTGCATTTCTTGGATTTGCAAATTTTTCTCTAAGATCATCAAAATCACTGTTTCTAATAAAAACTTCTCCTCTAATATCAATTTCCTTTGGGAAATTTTTTGAATGAATAATTTTAGGAATATCTCTTATTGTAGAAAGATTTGAGGTAATATCTTCTCCCTCTTTGCCATCTCCCCTAGATAATCCACGTTTTAATTTACCATTTATATATGTTAATGAAGCTGAAATACCATCTATTTTTGGCTCAGCTGTGTAGGTAATCTTTGTATTATCATTTTGTGATAAAAAATTGAGTATTCTTTTTTCAAAATTTTGTAGATCAATTTCAGTAAATACATTTCCAAGGGAGAGCATAGGAACTTTGTGATTAAACTTTTTAAAAGATTTTGAAGGTTTGTGACCAACAGTTTTTGAGGGTGAATTTTTATGTCTTAAAAAATTATATTTTTCTTCTAATTCTAATATTTCTTTTTTTAATAAATCATATTCTGAATCACTTACTTTTGAAGCATTATCGTTGTAATATTTATGGTTATAAAAATTAATTAATTTTATTTTTTCATTATATTTTTTTTTAATTAACTTTTCACTCATATAATTTAAAAAAGTTTTTTAAATTTTTCTAAAACTCCTTTTTTATCTTTTTTAATTTTACTTTTTAAATTCAAAGAATAATTTTTATTAAATATTTTATAAGACTTTTTATACCACTCACTTGATAAATGATTATAGCCTAATATTTTTGCATATTTCTTAGCCTCTTCATTTAAACCTAGTTTATAATTTATCTCTACTAATCTATGTAGTGCTTCTTCAATAAAAATTGTCTGGTTGTAATCTGAAACTACTTTCTGGAATCTATTTATTGCTGCAATCCACTTTTCTTTTTTAATATAATGTCTACCAATATACATTTCTTTTGATGCTAAAATATCCTCAATTAAATCGAGTTTAAAACTTGCATCAAGAGCAAATTGTGATGTGGGATAATTGTTTACTATATAATTAAACTTTTTTTTTGCTTTAATTATTGACCCAGTATCTCTTTTTTCATCAATAATACTCTCATAATAACAAATTCCGATTAGATAATGAGCATAAACTATATTTTCATCATTTGGATAAGTCTTTAGAAATCTTTCTAAGTTTAAAATTGATTCTGGATAATAGTTTTGTAAATAATATGAATATGAAGCCATTAGTGCTGATTTGGGGGCCCATGTTGATTGAGGATATAAAATTTCGGCCTGAAGAAATTTTTTAGCAGCAAAAAATGGATCATTATTATTAAGTGCATTATACGCTTCTTTATATGAGGAAATCATTTCTTGCTCTTGAGTGGTTTCTTTAATATTTAAAGAAATCTCTTTTTCATTTTTTGAACATCCAAATACAAATATCAAAAATACTAAACTAAAAAAAATTTTCATAAATTATGAGGTAATTATAAAGATAATTAAAATTTACGCTATAGATCTTAATAAACTTTTATTTATTAATGAGTGCGGTAAATTTCTCTCTTTAATTTCAATGATTGAAAAATTCGTATTATCACTAAAAATTTTTCTTAATAATTTATTGGTTAGAAAATGGCCTCCTTGTGAACATATAACACTGCCGATAACTCTAAAACCGCTTGTGTAAAGATCTCCTATACAGTCTAGTATCTTATGGTTTACAAATTCGTTAGGATTTCTTAATCCTTCTTCATTAAGCACTTCGTTTTCCTTAACAACTATTGCATTCTTTAAACTACCACCTTTAGCTAGCCCTTTCTTCTTAATATATTCAATATCCTCAAACAAACAAAAAGTTCTAGAATTGAATATATCTATCAACTCATCCTCGTAAACGTTTATTTTATTTCTTTGAGATCCTATTATTTTATTTTCATATTTTAATTCAAAATCTATATCTAAACTTAGTTTTGATGGTTCTATTGATATAGTTCTATTTCCATCTTTAAGCTCAACTTTTCTATTAATTTTGATAATCTTGATAGGTTGATTTGAAACTTCAAAACCTGAGGATAAAATTTTTTCTATAAACTCTTTTGCTGAGCCGTCTAGTATAGGCACTTCCTCATTATCAACCTCAATCAAAACATTATCAATACCTAAACCAAATAATGCTCCCATCAAATGTTCAATAGTAGAAACTTTTACATCAAATTGATTTGATATAGTGGTATTTAAAGATGTATTAGTTACGTTGTTAAAATTTGGATAAACTAAATTATTATCTCTTAAATCAACTCTCTTAAAAACTATTCCTGTATTTGGTTCTGAGCTTTTGAGGCACAAATTCACAATTTTTCCACTATGTAAACCAACACCTTGAAATTTAATTGGGCTTTTAATTGTTTTTTGCGTTAATAAAGACACTCTTATCTTTTAAAGTCTTTTCATTTACATAGAAAAACAACAAATGTTACATTAAAATACAGTTTAACTAAAAAATTTAAAAAAACGTTCAAAAAAACCCTTATTTTTTTGGTTTTTACTTAAAAAATTAACTTCATTTTTATTTAAACCGCCAATTAATCTACTGGCAACAATGGCAATATGGTCGTTACTATCATCTCTAAAAGAATTTACATATTCATAATTAAAAATTTTTTTAATAGAAATTTGGTATATGGACAAAATTTCTTTGAAGTTAATAAACTTTTTTTTACTTAAACATATGAGTCTAATTTCTAAAAAAAAATTTTTTTGATCACTTTGGTCAAGTGCTGTAAAATATTCTTTTTTGTCCTGAATATATTTATTGATAATCATATGCGCTAATTGAAATTCAATATTTGATTTTAACACACTCTCTTTAATATTAGATAAATCACTTAAAATATTTTTAAATTTAGTATTTAAGTATTTAAAATTTTTAAGAAGAGTTATGTCAATATTTATAAAATTTTTTTCATCTATTATCAAATTAATATCTTCAATATATGAATTAAATTTTTTTTCTATTTCAAAAATATTTTCATCTAAAAACGTTTTTAGTTTATTAAAATTATTATATAAATTTAAGCTATTATTAAAAATTTCATTTTTAAATAAAATTTTATCATCTTCATTAATAACATAAAATGCAAATAGATTTTGTTTAACTAATAAAAAAAATTTTTTTTCTAGATTATCCATTTAAAATAATCTGATTATTTTGTCTTAAATCTATAATGCTTATATCTTGAAATTCATTTTGGTTAATAATTTTGATAAATAACTCAATAGATTTAACCAAATTATTTCGCGGTAATTTTAAGACTAATCCATCTTTTGTTTCAATATCCCATCTTTTTGATTTGAAGTAATACAAATTTTTTATATCACTAAAGTTAAACACGGAATTATCGATTTGTTTTTTTAATTTCAAAAATTCTATTGCATCCACACTACCAAAAATTATTGGTAAATCCTCTGGATTTTCCAAAATTTTAATAAAATTACCATTTGAGCCAATATAATAATTAACTCCATTTTTTTGTGTAATAGCTAAAAATTGAGTTCTCTTAAATTTGATATTCATTTTTGATGGGTAATTCTTATAAATATAATAATCTTCAATTATTTTATATTTATCCATAATCTTTAAAATTTCCTCTTTTTTCAAAAAAAATAAATTTTCATTCTTGAAATTTGATAATTCTTTTATAATTTCATCATCATTAAATTCACTTGAACTAGATATTTCAAAATTAAAATTTTTATTCAAAACGAAATCTAAAAATTTTTTATTTATTGGTGTACCTAATAATAATAGGATAAATAAATATAATAAAATTCTTTTACTTATTCGTGTCTGCATCTTTGAGAATTAACTTTAATAAATTAATAAAATTTATACCTTTGTATGAACAAATTTCTGGAACTAGAGAAAGTTTGGTCATCCCTGGCTGTGTATTAATCTCTAAAAGATAAAACTTGTCTTTATAAAATTTAAAGTCCGATCTAGTAACTCCTCTGCAACCTAATAAATCATGAGCTTTTTGAGAAATATTCATTAATTCGTTAAATTTATTTTTTTTTAAATTTACTGGAATAATATGTTCAGTTTTTGCTTTAGAATTATACTTTGCTTTATAATCATAAAATTCTCTCTTGGGTTTAAGTTCTATAGCACCTAATTTTTTTTTACCTAAAATTGAAGCTTGAATTTCTCGTCCAGGGATAAATTCCTCTACTAAAATTTTGTTGTAAGATTTAAGTTTTTTTAATCTTGATTTAAGATTTTTTTTGTTACAAATATAAACATTAACACTAGAACCTTCATTAAGTGGTTTTATAACAACTGGATATCCTAGTTTTTTTCTGATCATAAAATCTAATTTAGAATATTTTTTATCTGAATAGTGTTTTATAAATTTTGGAGTTAAAATTTTGTTTTGAATAAATATTTTTTTTGATATCTCTTTATCCATAGCTTTAGCAGAGGCAATTACACCTGAATGGGTATATGGAACTCCGATATTTTCCAAAATCGACTGTATGTAACCATCTTCTCCATATTGCCCATGCAATGCATTAAATATAGAATCAGGTTCGAAAGTTTTGACTAAATCATAAATTTTATGATTAGGTTCACAAACTTTAATTTTATAACCATTTTTTTTTAATTCATTAGCAACCTGTTTGCCAGTTTGAAGACTTATTTCTCTTTCTTTTGAGCAACCGCCTGAAATTATTAGAATCTTTTTTTTCAATTTTCTAAAATTTTAATTTCTTTTTCTATGTTAATGCCAGTCTTATTAAATACACTTTTTTCAACATAATTAATCAATTTTTTCATATCACTAAATTTAGCGTTACCTTTATTCACAAAAAAATTTGAGTGTTTTTCCGAAATACATGCATCTCCAAATCTTAAATCTGGGGGCACTGACTCTTTTATCAACTCCCATGCCTTTTTTTTGGTTTTATTTTTTGGGTTTTTAAAAGTGCTACCACTAGTTTTGATTCTTGTTGGCTGATTATTTTCTTTTTTTATTTTAAATTCTTCCATTGTTTCCAAGATGATTTTAGAATCTTTATTTCTACCTTTAAATGATGCGCTCAAAATAATTAAATTATCAGGTAAATCATTACTTCTGTATTTAAAATTAATTTGTTTTGATGGTATAGATGAAACATTTCCTAGTTGATCAATTACTTGTACTGATAATAATATATCTTTAATTTCGTAACCAAAACAACCTGCATTCATTTTAATTCCACCACCTATTGTTCCAGGTATACAAGATAAAAATTCAAAACCACTTAAATTATATTCTACTGCAAAGTCTGATAATTTCTTATCGGTTACAGCAGCTCCAGATATGATTATATCAGAGTTAAGTGCTGAAAGATGATTAAAATTTTTACCAAGTTTTATTATTACTCCATCAAATACTTCATCAGTTATCAAAGTATTTGACCCTGCACCAAGAACATGAATTCTTTCTCTATTATCTAAAATCTTAAGAAATTTAACCAGATCATTCAATTCAGCAGGTCTAAAGAAAAGTTTAGCCTTTCCACCAATATTAAACCAATTTTTTTTTTTTAAATCGGCATTAAAAATAATATCTTTTTTGAATTGTTTAATTAAAGGTTCTAAATCACTAATCTTCATTTAATTAAATGTGGTAAATTTTTAATCCAATTAGAAATTGATCCAGCACCCATGCCGACAACAATTTTATTTCCATACATATTTTGTTTTAAATATTTTGCTAATTCAATATCATTTTGAACCATAAGTAATTTTACATTTGAATTTTTAATTATTTGTTTTGCAAATTCAATGTAGTTAAATCCTAATTTTATTTTTTCTCCAGCTGTATAAATTGGACACAATATTACCATATCTGCATCTTTAAATGCATAAGTGAATTCTTTTCTTAAATCTTTAAGTCTAGAAATTCTATGGGGCTGGAATATACAAATTTTTTCAAATTTATTATAAACATTCTTTATACCTTGCAACACAACCTTAATCTCTGTTGGGTGATGAGCATAATCATCATAAAAATCAATATTATTATATGAAAAGATTTTATTAAACCTTCTTTGCACACCTTTAAAATTAACCAATCCTAGTTTTATTTTTGGAATTGGAATTCCAATAGAAAGTGTTACAGCAATGGCAGCAACTGCATTTCTAATATTATGAATGCCTAATAATGGTATTTGAATTTTTTTAATATTTAAAATTTTCTTATTAGGCAATTTAACTTTAAGATCAAATTTTGAAAAAGATTTACTTTGTTTAATATTTTTTATAGTAAAATTTGAATTTTCTTTTTGACCATAAGTATAATAATTTTTATTTTTAATTATTTTAATTAAATCCCTATTTATTTTATCATCATTACAAATAAATGATTTACCAAAAGATGGAACTTTATTTATAAACTTAATAAAATGATTTTTTAAGTCCTTCATAGATTTATAATAATCCATGTGTTCTCTATCGATATTAGTCACAATAGAATAAGTTGGAGAAATATGAACAAAACTACCATCGGACTCATCTGCTTCTAAGACAGACCAATCACTTTTTCCTAGTCTAGCATTATTTTTGATTGAATTTATAACTCCACCATTAATTATAGTAGGATCAATTTTTGTCTCTTGAAAAATAGAGGTAATTAAGGATGTTGTAGTTGTTTTTCCATGTGACCCAACAACAACGATATTTTTCATAAGTGAAACAATGCTTGCTAACATTTCGCCTCTTTTTATAATTGGAATTTTTCTTCTCTTTGCTTCAAGTAATTCAGGATTATTTTTTTTTATTGCGGAAGATATGACTGCTATAGTTGCATTCTTAAGATTTTTTTTTGATTGATCTAAATAAATTTTTATTTTTTCTTTTTTCAATCTTTCAATATTTTTATTATTATTAATATCACTACCTTGAACTTTAAAACCCTGTCCTTTCATTATTAAGGATAACCCACTCATTCCAATACCACCAATTCCAATGAAATGAATTATTTCTGTTTTTGCTAATTTAATATTCATTAATTATTTTTTTTAGTTTCTGATTATTATAATCCCATGAATTTTCATAATTTAATTGTTGTAAATTTGTTTTTTTATTAATTAGGTCTGTTTTATCTTTTAATAAATTTTTAATAAAATTTAAAAGTTTTTCTTTATTTAGTGTTTTTTGATCTAAAATCCAACAACATCCTTTTTTTTTATAATATTCAGCATTTTTCATTTGATGATTATCTTTAGAAGTTGGCAGTGGAATGGCTATAAATGGTTTATTCAAAAAAGAAATTTCTGCCAATGATGTTGCTCCTGCTCTAGTGATGCAAAGATCTGAAGCATCTATTAGATTAATTAAGTTTTGATCAAAATTAAAAATTATATTTTCAATATTTTTAGAGTCATAAATGTTTTTTAAATTTTTTATATTTTCCTCACTTGTTTGTTGAATTACTTTAAATTGAAAATTTTGAGATAGGTTAATTATTATTTCGCTAAAAATATTATCAAATATTTTTGCTCCCTGACTTCCGCCAATTATCAAAAAACAAAATTTATCATTCGGTCTTTTCTTTTTTTTTAAATCATAAAATAGTTTTGAAATTAGTGGTTTTATTATTTCAATTTTATGAAAATATTTTTTTGGAAAATTAGATAATTCTTTTGAATAGCAAAATATTTTTTTTGCAAAATTTAAAAATACACTATTGCCCCTCCCTAGGACTAAATTAGGCTCGATCAAAAAAATTGGTAAACTTAAAATCTTAGCAGAAATCATCACTGGCAATGACATATACCCACCTATAGAAATGACTTTGTTTATCTTTTCATTTTTTAGATAAAGTAATGCCTTAAATATTAAATAAATTAATTTAATAATTTTAAAGGGTAAATTAAAATTTAGATTAAATTTTGGTGTGTCTAAAACTATCGTTTTATTGATATTAGATGATAAATATTTTAACCCTCTAATATCAGTAGAATAATAAACTTCATATTTGTCACTCAAATGTTGTTTAATTATTTCAGCTGGAATAACGTGTCCGCCGGTACCACCTGTAGTAATTAATAATTTTTGCACTTTAAATTTAAACTTTTCTTTTTGTCAAATTTAAGATTATGCCAGATAATATTGAAACACTCACAATTGATGATCCTCCATAGCTTAAAAAAGGTAATGTCATACCTGTTGTAGGAAATAATCTAATATTTACCCCTATGTGGATTATTGCTTGTAATAATATTAGGCTAGCAGAACCAACTAAAATTAATTTTACAGTATCATTAGTTTCATTTTCAACTTTTTTGAATATCAAATAAATGAACACTAAAAATATAATCAATATTAACATTATCATGATTACTCCAAATTCTTCTGAGATAACCGAAATAATATAATCAGTGTGTGCCTCAGGTACCCTATTTTTAAGTGTGCCTTCACCAATTCCTTTACCAAAAAATCCACCACTATTAATCGACTCTATTGCTTTATCGGATTGAAAATTATAAGTTCCTGTTTCTGTGTCAAAAAAAGATAACAACCTATTTTTAATATATTCAAATTTTGGAATGTAAAAAGCTACATATAAAAACGAAATTATACCAACAATAGAAATAGATAATAAAAATATTAAGTTAATTCCTGAAACAAAAATTAATGATGCCCAGCTAAATGCTATTAAAATAGTCTGTCCTAAATCAGGTTGCATAACTAAAAATGATATAATCAAAGATGTTAATAAAAAAGAAAATATAAATTTTAATGTTAAATTAGGTAACTTTTTATTTGAAATGATTAAAGCAATCATGATTATAAAAAAAGGTTTTACAAATTCAATTGGCTGAATTCTTGGTAAAATTAGTAAATCTAACCATCTTTTTGATCCTTTAATTTCAACACCTATAATTGGAACTAAAAATAATAAAATTAAAGTAATTAAGAAGATATAAATTGATATCGTATATAAAGTTTTTACCTCAATGTAGGACAAAATAAAAATAATTATTAAACCAATTGCTACAAAAATAAAATGTTTAAAGAAAAAAAAGTAACTATTTGTTTCTAATTTATCTGATGCAATTAATGAAGTTGAAACAAGAGAAAAGAATAAACCTATTAAAAGAAAAATAACTATAAGACTTAAAATTAATTTATCTAGGTTTTTCCACCATTTGTAATATGATAAATAATTAAAAAATTTATCGAACACTTTTATATCTTTTAATTAAATGATTAAAAAATTTTCCTCTATCTTCAAAATTATCAAAATTATCAAAAGATGCTGCAGCTGGACTAAATAATATTGTTTTTTCTTTTGACTTATCTTTTTTAATATCTTGAGTGATTGCAATCAAAGCATTTTTTAAGTTTGAAAATTTCTTTAATTTAATCTTGTTTTTTAAGTCGAATAAAAATTTTTTTTGATTCTTCCCAAAGATATAACCTTTGATGTTTTTGCAATATTTTTGTGGTAAATTAAATTTATCACCTCTTTTTGGGATGCCACCAATTAACCAGTAATTATTATTTGTTTCTCTCAAAATTTCCATGGAAGAGGAATAGCTAGTTGATTTTGAATCATTTATTATTAAAAAATCTTTGTTTTTGAAAATAATTTGTTGACGATACTTTAGTCCCTTAAAATCTCTTACTGCTTTAATCAGATTTTTCTTTTTAACTTTTAAGACCTTACTTAATCTAATTACAAAAGATAAATTTTTTATATTAGATGATGATAAAAAAATTTTATTTTTAAATTCATTTATGAATTGATCATTTAAATTTGTATCAACTTGTATTATTTTGCTTTTATATTTTATTTTTTTAATCTTAGATATGATTTGAGGATCATTTTTATTGATAAATGCTAATGAATTTTTACTTTGACTTTCTATTAGCTTAAATTTAGCTGAAACATATTTTTGAATTGTTTGATGTCTCTCTAAATGGTCTGGAGATATATTCAATATTGCTGCATATTTTGATTTAAATAACTTACTATATTCTAATTGATATGACGAAGCTTCAATTACAACTAATGTTTTCTTCTTGAGATTTTTAATTGATAAAATTGGATAACCAATATTACCAGCCAGTCTTACGTCGATTTTTTGTTTTTTTAATACTTCATATAGAAGTTGGCAAGTGGTTGACTTACCATTTGTTCCAGTAATAGTAATACAGTGATTGTCATAATAAGAGCTAAAAACATCTAAATCTGTATAGATTATCTTAAAATTTTTTTTCAAAAATTTACTTAATTTGCAATTATTAATATCTATTCCAGGACTAATTATTATTGCGTCAAGTTTAAGCTTTTTAATTTGATTTGGTAAAATTAGACTTTTTTTTTTATCATCATATAAAAAAATCTTATTTTTTTTTTTTAGAAAATTAGAAGATGAAAGACCACTTTTTCCAACTCCATAAATAAGAATTCTTTTATTTATAAAAATGTTTGAATTTTCATTCATTATCTTAATTTAAGTGTAGCTAAGCCAATCAATGCTAAAATTATTGAGATAATCCAAAATCTAATAACAACAGTTGATTCTGGCCAACCTTTTTTTTCAAAATGATGGTGTATAGGGGCCATCTTAAAAACCCTTTTGCCTGTTAGTTTGAAAGAGACTACTTGAACAATTACCGAAAGGGCCTCTAGCACAAAAAGACCTCCAGTTATAGCAAGAACGATCTCATGTTTTGTAATTATACCAATCGCTCCGAGAGATCCACCAAGTGATAAAGAACCTGTGTCTCCCATAAAAATTTTTGCAGGTGGAGCATTGAACCATAAAAAACCTAAACAGGAACCTATAATAGCCCCGCAAATGATTGAAATCTCTCCTGTTCCATCAATATAGGTAATTTGAAGATATTCAGAAAAAATTATATTTCCAGCGACATAGCTTATAAAAGCAAAACAAGCCGCAACTAAAATTACTGGCACTGTAGCAAGGCCATCTAATCCATCTGTTAAATTTACAGCATTAGATGCACCAACTATAACAAACACTGAAAATGGAATAAAAAACCAACCAAGATTTAAAAATAGTTCTTTGAAAAATGGAAAATAAAGATTTGTGAATTCTTGGTAATCTAAATAATAAGTTAAGAAACTTATTCCAATTACAGAAATTATGATTTGACTTAATAATTTAAATTTAAATGATACTCCAGTTGAATTATTGTTTTTAATTTTTTTGTAATCATCAAGTGCTCCAAGTAATCCAAATGAAATCAGAATATATAATGTAAATAAGATATAAATA
>MDTG01128815.1_pt1 | contig 18692 bp, 14 predicted proteins | sample 811421 | NCBI WGS metagenome assembly MDTG01 (sample SAMN05326645, study PRJNA326480) | marine metagenome | isolation source: seawater | place: Pacific Ocean: South East | collected 2011
CGCCCCCTTCGGCCCGCCATCCGCCCGCGCAGCCGCCGATCGGCCTCAGTCGCACTCGTCGGCGACCCGCTCCCGCGCTCGGCTGCAGCGCACGTCCGCGTCATCGCACCGCGCCGCCGCCTCCGGGTGCTCCTCCGCGATCCCGCAGATCCGCTCGGCCAGCTCGCAGATCCGATCCCGCAGCTCGTACGCCAGGTCGCAGTCCCCCGACGAGAGCGCCTCCCCGAAGCCCGCCTCGTCCTCCCCGAGCGCCTGGTCGAGCTCCGCCAGCTCCTGCTGCCACGCCACCATCGGCTGCGCCTCGGGACCCTCCACCGCGCCGCCCATCGGCTCGGCCGCCTCCTCCTGACCGCCGCTCTCCTCCGCCGCCTCGACGTCCTCCGCCTGCCGCCCCGGCGCCGCGCACCCGCTCACGCCCAGCACGAGCCCCAGCGCGACGATCCCTCTCCACTGCTCTCGCCCACGTCCCATCGCGACCTCCCGGCGCACCGCGCCCGCCGTCGGCATACACCATGCGAGCCCTCCCCCTTCCACCCCCGCACGCACGAAGCGCCACTTTGCGGCCACCGCGCCGAACGCTGTAAAGCTGTAAATCCTCGACCCCGCCATTCGTGAAGTCCCTTTTGCAGAGGCCGATCAGGCGGCAGCCACACACCCCGGGCGCGCCCCGAGCGACGGCCTCCCGCCCCGCCTCGCGCCACGCTTTGTAAACGCTTGCCCTCGCCCCGCCGAGGACTAAGCTCGCGCCGATGGCCTCCCTGCCCGTCGTCTCCGGCCCGGTGGGCCCGGCGCCCGAAGCGCCGGCGAGAGCGGGCGATTCGACCCCGGCCGAGGACGACTGGCGCTGGCAGGCCCGCCACACGCTCCGGGGCCTCGACGCCCTCGAGCGCGCCCTGAGGCTCACCGACGCCGAACGCGAAGGCATCCGCCGCGCGGAGGCGGGCGGCTTCCCCATCGCCATCACGCCGCACACCCTCGGCCTCATCGACCCGCGCGACCCGGCCTGCCCCATCCGCCGCCAGGTCGTCCCGGTCGCCGCCGAGGCCGCCGAGGTGCCCGGCGACCTCCGCGATCCGCTCGGCGAGGAGGCCCACGAGGTCGCCCCCGAGCTCGTCCGCCGCTACCCGGACCGGGTCCTCCTCCTCGCCACCGATCGCTGCGCCGTCTACTGCCGCTTCTGCACCCGCTCGCGCATGGTCGGCGACGGCGGCGGCGCCCGCTCCCTCGCCCGCCTCGAGCCGGCCTTCCGCTGGATCGAGGCGCACCCGGAGATCCAGGACGTCATCGTCAGCGGCGGCGACCCCCTCGTGATGGCCACCTCGCGCCTCCGGCCCATCCTCGAGCGCCTCGCCGGCATCGAGCACGTGCTCACCGTGCGCCTGGCCACCCGCGCGCCCGTCACCATCCCCCAGCGCGTCACCGACGAGCTCTGCGCGGCCCTCCGCGCCGCCCACCCGGCGCTCTGGGTCATGACGCACTTCAACCACCCGCGCGAGCTCGCCCCGGCCTCGACCCGCGCCCTCGCCCGCCTCGTCGATCACGGGCTCCCGGTCATGAACCAGACCGTGCTCCTCCGCGGGGTCAACGACGACGCGAGCACCCTGGAGGCGCTCTTCCGCGGCCTCGTCCGGCGCCGCACCCGGCCCTACTACCTCTTGCAGGCCGACCCCGTGCGCGGCACGGGCCACCTCCGCACCCCGCTCGACGTCGGTGTCCGGCTCATGGAGCAGCTCCAGGGTCGGCTCAGCGGGATCGCCCTCCCGAAGCTGATCGTCGACACCCCCGGCGGCCGCGGGAAGGTCCCCATCACCCCCGACTACGTGGTCCGGCGCGCCCCGGGCCGCACCACCCTACGCACCTTTCGCGGCGAGCAGGTCGACTACGTCGATCCGCCCGCTCCCTCCCCCGGACCCTCCTCCACCGCCTCGGCGGAACCCCCGGGGGGCCCGACCGCTTGATCTGACCCCTGGAGTGTGGGATTCGCGCCGCGGCCCCGACCGCAGCGCGAGGCGGCCGCCCGGCCCCCCGCAGCTCTCCGAGAGCAGCCCCCGAAACCCGAGAGAACAGCGATGCAGCGAGCGCTCACCCTCTACAACACGACGATCGGCAAGAAGGCCGTCATGGCCGCTTCCGGCTTCATCCTCCTCGGCTTCACCGTCGGCCACCTGAGCGGCAACCTCAAGGCCTTCGCCGGACCCACCGAGTACAACGAGTACGCGCGCTGGCTCCGGACGGTCCCGGCGCTCCTCTGGGGCGCCCGCATCGCCCTGCTCTTCGCCGTCCTCGCCCACATCGGGAGCGCCTTCCAGCTCTGGAAGCGCAACAAGGACGCGCGCCCGAGCCGCTACCAGAAGAACGTCTCCGTCGCGACCGACTACGCGGCCAAGACGATGTACTTCTCGGGCCCGATCCTCCTCTTCTACATCCTCTTCCACCTCGCCCACCTGACCTTCGGCGGGATGCTCTTCGGAGAGGGCGCGATGTTCGGGATCGAGGGCTACGCCTGGGAGGTCTCGAACCCGTACAACAACATGGTCCGCGGCTTCCAGCACTGGCCCGTGGTCATCCCCTACGTGCTCGGCGTCGTCGCCCTCGGCGTCCACCTCTTCCACGGCATCTGGAGCATGTTCCAGAGCCTCGGCGCCAATCACCCGAAGTACAACCACCTCCGCCGCGACCTGGCCATCGGCCTCGCCGCGCTGCTCACGCTCGGCAACCTCTCCTTCCCCATCGCGGTGATGGCGGGCTACCTCGAGCCGACCAACCTCACGTTCCACTTCCCGGAGCTCATGTGAGGACGCGCGCCCGCGCGCACCGAGCCTCCCCTCCACGCCGACCCGAGACGGAACAAGGATTCTCCCCATGGAGCTGAAGTCCCACGAGCCCACCGGACCCATCGAGGACCGCTGGAAGGAACACAAGGCGCACAGCAAGCTCGTCGCCCCGCACAACCGCCGGAAGTACCAGGTGATCGTGGTCGGGTCCGGGCTGGCCGGCGGCGCCGCGGCCGCCACCCTCGGCGAGCTCGGCTACAACGTGAAGTGCTTCTGCTATCAGGACAGCCCGCGTCGCGCCCACAGCATCGCCGCCCAGGGCGGCATCAACGCCGCGAAGAACTACCAGAACGACGGCGACAGCGTGTACCGGCTCTTCTACGACACCGTGAAGGGCGGGGACTTCCGGAGCCGTGAGTCGAACGTCTACCGGCTCGCCGAGCTGAGCCTGAACATCATCGACCAGGCCGTCGCGCAGGGCGTCCCCTTCGCCCGCGAGTACGGCGGCCTCCTCGCGAACCGCTCCTTCGGCGGCGCGCAGGTCAGCCGCACCTTCTACGCGCGCGGCCAGACCGGCCAGCAGCTCCTCCTCGGCGCCTACTCGGCGCTCGAGCGGCAGATCGACGCGGGCACGGTGAAGATGTTCCCGCGCCACGAGATGCTCGAGCTCATCGTCCACGAGGGGAAGGCGCGGGGCATCGTCACGCGCAACCTCGTGAACGGGAAGATCGACGTGCACGTGGCGGACGTCGTGCTCCTCTGCACCGGCGGCTACGGCAACGTCTTCTACCTCTCGACGAACGCCATGGGGTCGAACTGCACGGCCGTCTGGCGCGCCCACCGCAAGGGCGCCGCCTTCGCGAACCCCTGCTACACGCAGATCCACCCGACCTGCATCCCGCGGAGCGGCGAGTACCAGTCGAAGCTCACGCTGATGAGCGAGTCGCTCCGGAACGACGGGCGCGTCTGGGTGCCGCGGAACCCCGAGGACTGTGACAAGGACCCGGCGAAGATCCCCGAGGAGGACCGCTACTACTACCTCGAGGAGCGCTACCCGGCCTTCGGCAACCTCGTGCCGCGCGACGTGGCCTCGCGGAACGCGATGTACGTCTGCGAGGACGAGGGGCTCGGCATCGGCCCGAAGATCCCCGGCGAGCCGCGACGGGGCGTCTACCTCGACTTCAAGTCGGCCATCGACCGCCTCGGCGAAGACCTCATCATGGAGCGCTACGGCAATCTCTTCGAGATGTACGAGCGCATCACCGGTGACGACCCCCGCAAGACGCCGATGCGCATCTACCCGGCGACCCACTACACGATGGGCGGGCTCTGGGTGGACTACAACCTCATGAGCACCATCGACGGGCTCTTCGTCGGCGGCGAGGCGAACTTCTCGGACCACGGCGCGAACCGGCTCGGCGCGAGCGCGCTCATGCAGGGGCTGGCGGACGGCTACTTCGTGCTGCCCTTCACCGTCGGCAACTACCTCGGCACGATCCGGAAGACGGAGCCGCTCGAGGAGAGCGATCCGGTTTGTCAGGAGGCGCTGAAGTCGGTGCAGGCGCGCGTCGAGAAGCTGATGAACGCGCCCGACCCGACGCACGCGCCGGAGTACTTCCACCGCAAGCTCGGGAACATCATCTGGAAGTACTGCGGGATGAGCCGCGACGCCGAGGGGCTGAAGAAGGCCCTCGAGGAGATCCGGCCGCTCCGCGAGGAGTTCCACGAGAAGGTGAAGGTGCTCCCGCAGAAGGGCGAGACCTTCAACCAGGCCCTCGAGCGGGCCGGACGCGTGGCCGACTTCTTCGAGCTCGGCGAGCTGATGTGCATCGACGCGCTCGAGCGCGACGAGAGCTGCGGCGGCCACTTCCGCACGGAGCACACCATCGACGGCGAGGCCAAGCGCGACGACGAGCACTTCCAGCACGTCGCGGCCTGGGAGTGGACCGGCGACCCCTCGAATCCGGCGCTCCACAAGGAGGAGCTGACCTTCGAGTACGTGAAGCCGACGATGCGCTCCTACAAGTGAGCCCCTTCGCCCGAGCCACGAGTACCCCTAGATTTCAGGCCGAATCATGAAGACCAAGAACCTCACGCTTCACGTCTGGCGGCAGGACGGGCCCGACGCCAAGGGCGCCTTCGAGACGTACACGGCGGAGAACGTCAACGAGCACATGTCCTTCCTGGAGATGCTCGACGACCTCAACGAGAAGCTGATCATCGAGGGCAAGGAGCCCATCGCCTTCGATCACGACTGCCGCGAGGGCATCTGCGGCAGCTGCAACATCGTCGTCAACGGCTACGCGCACGGGCCGCAGGAGCGGACGACCGTCTGCCAGCTCCACATGCGGCACGTCTTCGCGCTGGGCTGGAGCGAGATCTGGCTCGAGCCGTGGCGCGCGGCGGCGTTCCCGGTGATCAAGGACCTGGTCGTCGATCGCGGCGCCCTGGACCGGATCATCCAGTCCGGCGGCTACATCTCGATCCGCACGGGCTCGGCCCGCGACGCGAACGAGACGCCCATCCCGAAGCCCATCTCCGACCGGGCCTTCGACGCGGCGACCTGCATCGGCTGCGGCGCGTGCGTGGCGGCCTGCCCGAACGCCTCCGCGAGCCTCTTCACGGCGGCCAAGGTCTCGCACCTCGGCATGCTCCCGCAGGGGCAGACCGAGCGCTTCGACCGGGTGCGGAAGATGGTCGCGCAGATGGACGCCGAGGGCTTCGGCTCGTGCACGAACCACGGCGAGTGCGAGAAGGCGTGCCCGAAGGGGATCAGCATCGACTTCATCGCGCAGATGAACCGCGACTTCGTGAAGGCGATGGTGACCTCGAAGCACGACGTCGAGGCGCCGAACGACGCCGAGTGACGAGGCGCGGCAGCGCCTGAACGCGACGACGCCCGGGCCCGGCGGCTCGGGCGTTCGTCGTCCGTCGGCGAGGCCCCCGGGGGGGCGTCACGAGCAGACGCCGTTGCCCTCGCCGGGCCGCGCGTTCAACGCTTCAGAAGACGTGAACGCCCATCGCCGACGGGGCGTGAACGCGGGCTGACGCTCGCCCCGCCCACGCGCGCTCTGGGCGCGCCGACGCCCTCCGCAGGCCTCCCGGCACGCCAGATGCAGCAGCGCGCCTCCATCGCGGCCGGGGAGGCCGCCCGTCCGGAGAGGGACGGAAGAGGAGGGACATGCATTCGAACCACCGCCGCATCCGCGCCGTCGCCCGAGGCCTCGCCTGCGCCCTGGCCCTCGTCGCGCTCCCGCGCGTCGCCGCCGCCCAGAGCGCCGAGGCGACGCTGAGCGTCGAAGCCGACGCGGAGTCACCCGCGCCCGACCGCACGCGCTGGTCGCAGCGCCACGCCTTCGAGCGCGACTTCGCCCTCGGCCTCTACGCGACCGGCTGGGCCGGCCGCTACCTCGGCGCCGGCGCGGGCGCGCGGGCCCGCTGGGAGCCCTTCGATCGGCTGGGGGTGGAGGTCTTCGCCGAGGGCCTGAAGGTCGAGAACCCGGACGGCCTGCGGCACGACCACCCGGTCGGCTTCAACCTCTACGTCCCCTGGCGCGTGAGCGAGAACGTGCGCCTGAGGCCCCTCTTCGGCTTCTGCGCCGTCTTCAGCTTCCTCCACCCGGAGCAAGACGGCCTCGACCGGGTCGACGACGTGCACTTCGGCATCCACGGAGGCGCCGGCGTGGAGGTGGCGCTCGGGCGCTTCGTGAGCCTCTTCCTCGACGTCCAGGGGGTGCTGTACTTCGGCCACGACCGCTACGCCGGCGGCTGGGACGTGCACCTCGAGGACCAGGTCAGCGCCTGGGGCCTCGTGCAGGGCGCGGCGGGCGTACAGGTCCACCTGTAGCGCCGGCGGGGCCGCCGCGGGGCGCCGCCTTCGGCGTCTCTCGGAGGGAGGTCGGGGCGCGCTGCGGAGGGCGCGGCGTCGGAGCGGGGCGGCGTGGGTCGGCGAGGCGGGGGCCGATGGGGGTCGGGGAACTGGACCATGTCGGCGCAGGCGGGCAGGCCGGGGCCGCGTCCGCCACGAGACACCTGGCCCCCCGCATGGGCGCGAGCCACACGCTCTCCGGGCTCGGGCTCCGCGCTTCGGCTCGGGCTGCACGCTCGCGCTCGGGCCCACGCTCGGGCGCTTCGGCTCGAGCTCCGCGCTCGGGCTCGGGCTGCACGCTCGCGCTCGGGCTCCACGCTCGGGCTCGGGCTCCACACTCGGGCTCCGCGCTCGGGCTGCACGCTCGGGCTCGGGCTACCTGCTCGAGCTCGGGCTTCACGCTCGCGCCTCCGCTGCAGACCTCCGCGCGCGTTCTCCGCGAAGCGGCCGGGGCCCGGGCCGGTCGCGCCCGCACGGAGAGCGGGGAGCGGACGGCGGAGCGCATCCCGGCCGACGGGAGGGCCCCTATCCGTCCTCGTCCCCGTTGCCCCGCAGCACCCGCCACAAGAACACCGCGAGCACCAAGCCCACCACGATCAGCGCCCCCCACGTGTACCGCTCGTAGAGCCGCTCCAGCGCCTCGAGGTTCCGCCCCACGCTGAAGCCCACCGCGAGGATCAGCCCGTTCCACGCCGCCGCGCTCAGCCCGCCCCAGAAGGCCACGCGCCAGAAGCTCATCCCGCTCATGCCCGCGGCCACGAAGAAGAACGCCCGCAGCGCCGGCACGAAGCGGTTCACCGCCAGGTACCAGGGCCCGTGCCGCTCGAAGCGCGCCTGCACCTCGCGGAGCGCCTTCTCCGTGCGCCGCCCGTGCAGGAAACGCGGCGACACCTCGCGCCGCGCCGCCACCCAGCGCCCGAAGCCCCAGGCGCCCTGCCCGCCGACGATCGAGCCCGCCGTCAGCGCCAGGTGCACGAGCCAGGGCGAATAGCCCGCCGTCGCCGCCAGGAACACCGCTCCGAGCGCGACCGTGTCGCCGGGAAAGGGCGGCACGACGTACTCGATCAACGCGGACGCCGCGATCACCAGGTAGCTCCACGGCCCCCGGTGCTCTTCCAGGTACGTGATCAGATCCTCCACGGCGCCGCGCGCCGAGCCTACACCGCCCCCGCCGCCCGCGCCGCCACCACGCCGCCAACGCCCCCGACCTCCCGAAGACGCGGTATGGTCGGCCGTGGCCTCGCTCAGCCCGCCCCCGAAGTTCTCGAGCCTCCCGCCCCCCTCGCAGGGCGCCGTCCTCCGCCTCGTCGCCCCCGCCGGCCCCTTCGACCGGGCCGCCTTCGAGCGGGGCGTGGCCTTCCTGCGGGAACGCTACGAGCTCCGCTACGACGAGGGCATCTTCGCGCGGGAGGGCTTCCTCGCGGGCGACGACGAGCGCCGCGTGGCCGAGCTCCGCGCCGCCCTCGCCGACCCGGACGCCTCGGCCATCGTCGCGGCCCGCGGTGGCTATGGCGCGACCCGCCTCCTGCCCATGCTCGACCCCCGCGAGGTGCGCCGCGCCCGCAAGCCCCTGGTCGGCTTCAGCGACCTCACCGCCCTCCACGCGCTCTGGGCCCGCGCCGGCGTGCGCTCGATCCACGGGCCCATGGTCGCGTGGCTCGGCGACGCGGATCTGCCCGCGCGCCAGGCGTGGGTGGACGCGATCGAGGGCCGGCACGCGCCCATCGAGGGGCTCCGCTCGCTGGCCGCCCGGCGTCCGGCCGTTGGCGCCCTGACCGGGGGCAACCTCGCGGTGCTCGCGGCGCTCGTCGGCACGCCCTACGCGCCGCCGCTCGGTGGCTCGGTGCTCTTCCTGGAGGAGATCGGCGAGGCGCCCTACCGGGTCGACCGCATGCTCACGACGCTGCGTCAGGCCGGCTGGTTCGACCGGGTCGCCGGCGTGCTCGTGGGGGACTTCGCCTGCCCCCGCGGCAAGCACGACGTGGACGTGCTCGACGTCGTCGAGGAGCGGCTCGCCGGCCTCTCCGTCCCCGTGCTGGCGGGGGTGCCGAGCGGTCATGGAGAGCAGAACGCGCCGCTCCCCTTCGGCGCCGTCGCGGCCCTCGACCCGCTCCGCGGCCGCGTGCGCTTCGCCTGACGCCCCCAGCCCGATGCCAACGGACGCGGCGGCCCTTGCGCCGCGCCCACCCCCGGCCCCACGTTCGGGGCGATGCGCGCCCTGGCCGAGCTGATCGACGACGACTCCGTCCCCCTCGAGGAGCTCGCCCTCGCCGTCACGACGCGCTTCGAGCGCGCGCCCATCGAGGCCGTCCGTGGCGCCCTCGACGAGCTCGCGGCCGGCGTCGCGCTCCCCGATGCCCCCGCCGCCGCCGCCGAGGCCCTCGCCTCGCACCTCCACGGCCGCCACCGCTTCCGCGGCGCCACGGAGGACTACTACGACCCCCGGCACAGCGACCTCGCCTACCTCCTCGAGGCCCGGCGCGGGCTCCCGCTGACGCTCTCGCTGCTCTACATCGCCGTGGCCCGCCGCGCGGGCCGCGAGATCGAGCCCATCGGCTTCCCCGGCCACTTCCTCGTGCGCCACGGCGGGCCCGGCGGCGTGCACCAGGACCCCTTCCACGGCGGGCGCCTCCTCGACGACGCCGCCCTCGCTCAGCTCGGCGCGCGCTTCCTCGGCCACGCCTCGCGCCTCGAAGCCGAGCACCTGCTCCCCATCGGCCGCAAGGCGCTCGCCGTGCGCATGCTCGCGAACCTCCGCAACGCTCACCGGCGGCGCGGCGACGCGGCCCGCGCGCTCCTCGCCTGCGACCTGCTCGTCGACGTGACGGGCGCCCCCGAGGCGCGGCGGGACCGGGGCCTCCACGCCCTCGAGCTCGGCGCCGTCGCCGCGGCCCGGGAGGATCTCGAGGCCTACCTCGAAGCCCGCCCCCGGGCGCGCGACGCCGAGCGCGTCCGCGCCGCCCTCCACCGCACCTCCTCCGGGCCCACGCTCCACTGACGCCCGGGCCGGCCCACGCGACGCGCGACCGTAGAGCGCGGGCAGACGAAGCCCACCGAAGCCCACGGCGCCGCCCGCTCGGTGTACGCTCCACGCCGTGGAGGCCGGTCTCAAGGTCGCGGGCGTCGTGCTCGTCCTCTTCGGGGTGCTCTTCATCTTCGACGCGGTGCACATCTTCCGCTTCGATCACCCCTTCGTGACCTGGCACATGCGCTGGGGGAAGAACGCGGCGTGGGCCATCCGCGGGGGCATGCTCCTGCTCGGCCTCACGCTCATCTTCCTCACGCCGAGCGGCGACCGGCGCTGAGCGCGCGAAGGCGCGGACGGCCGGGGTGCGCGCCGCGGCGGTTCGGGCCGAGAGCCCGAGGGCGACCTCGCGACCCCTCGCCCAGAGCCGACGCCGTGCACGACGCCGGAGCGCCGCGAGCGGGCCCCCGGCACGAACCGTCGGGGAGCGTCCGGGCCGCTGCGCTATCCTCGGGCCATGCTTCGCCGCCTCGCCTTCGCCTCGCTCCTCTGCGCCGCCCTCGCCTGCGGAGGCGACGACGACGGGCCGACGCGCGGTGAAGAAGGCGATCGCTGCGTGACCGCCACCGACTGCAACGCCGGCCTCCGCTGCGTGGACGCCGTCTGCACCGCCGCGCCGGACGCCGGCGAGCTCGACGCGGGGAGCGACGCGGGCTCCTGCCCGGCCGCCCGGAGCTGCGGCGAGACCTGCTGCGACGAGGGCACGACCTGCGGCGGGGGCCTCTGCTGCGCCCCCTCCGAGCTCTGCGGCGGCGTCTGCTGCGGGGACGCCCGGAGCTGCGTCGCGGGCGTCTGCGTCCTCGACTGCGCCACCGACGAGGCGCCCTGCGGCACGGGGGCGGACGCCGCCTGCTGCTTGGCCGGCGACGTCTGCTACCTCGGCGCCTGCACCGCCCCCGGCGCCGCCTGCGAGCGCACGAGCGACTGCGAGGAGGGCGAGTACTGCGAAGCCACGGTCGGCTTCTGCCTCCCGCGGGACACGAGCGGCGAGGCCTGCGAGTACATGCCCGAGATCGGCGAGTTCACCGTCGAGGAAGAGTGGTCCTGGGAAGGCGACGCCACCGTCTTCCCGGCCCACGACCAGGTGATGATGACCCCCATGGTCGCCAACCTCACGGACGACGATGGGGACGGCGACGTCGACGCCGACGACGTGCCCGACGTGGTCTTCCACACCTTCACGGGGAGCGACTACTGGGGCAACGGCATCCTCCGGGCCGTCTCCGGCGACGACGGGAGCCGCCTCTGGCCGACGGAGGATCCGGGCTACCGCACCACGCCCGGCGGCGAGGTCGCCATCGCCGAGCTCGACGCCAGCTCGCCCGGCCCGGAGATCGTCGCCTGCTCGGCGAGCGCCCGCCCCCGCACGCCCGGCCACCTCCTGCTCCTCGCCGCCGATGGCTCGCTCCTCCGCCGCTTCGACACGGCCCCGAACGACGTGCCCTGCGGCTTCGACGCGCCGGCCATCGGCGACATGAACGGCGACGGCACCCCCGAGATCGTCGTCCGCTTCGTCATCGCCCACGCCGACGGCACGGTCGTCCGCCGCATCCGCGACCTCCGCGGCGCCAGCCACCCCTACCTCGCCCTCTACGACGTCGACGACGACCCGGACCTCGAGCTCGTCAGCGGCGACGCCGTCTACGACTACGACGGCAGCCCGGTCTGGGTGCGCGATGGCTCCGATGGACGCCCCGCCCTCCCCTCCGGCTGGATCGCCCTCGCCGATCTCGACCTCGACGATCAGCCCGAGATCGTCCTCATCAATTCCGGCGAGCACTCCATCCGCGCGATCGACGGCGCCACCGGCGACGTCGAGTGGGGCCCGCACGACATCAACCCGAGCGAGCTCGCCGCCACCATCGCCGCCGTGGACGCCGCCCGCCCCACCCCGGGCGTCGGCGGCGGCCCGCCCACCATCGCGAATTTCGACGACGACCCGGCCCCCGAGATCGCCTTCGCCGGCGGTTTCGCCTACGTCATCTTCGAGGCCGACGGCTCGCGGAAGTGGTGGTACGAGACCGTCGACCGCTCGAGCCGCTCCACGGGCAGCTCCATCTTCGACTTCGAGGGCGATGGCGTCGCCGAGGTGCTCTACAACGACGAGCGCACCTTCCGCGTCTTCCGCGGCCCGGACGGCAGCGTCTTCCTCGACCGCTGCAACACGAGCGGCACGCTTCGCGAGTTCCCCATCGTCGTCGACGTCGACAACGACGACCACGCGGAGATCGTCCTCATGGAGAACGACTACGCCTACGCCTGCCTGGACGGCTCGCCCTCCTCGACGGGGATCCACGTCTTCGGACACCCGGAGAACCAATGGGTGCGGACGCGGCGCATCTGGAACCAGCACACCTACCACGTCACCAACGTGAACGAGGACGGCACGGTCCCGGCGCGCGAGGCGCCGAACTGGTCCGCCGAGCGGCTCAACAACTTCCGCCAGAACGTGCAGCCCGACGGCCTCTTCGACGCGCCCGACCTGGTCGCCGTCGACCTCGTCGTCTCCACCCGCGGCTGCCCGAGCGAGCTCCGCCCGAGCGTCCGCGTGCTCAACCGCGGGCGCTCCGGAGCGCCCGCGGGGGTGCCCGTCAGCTTCTACGAGGGCGAGGGGGCCGCGCGCACGCTCCTCGGCCGCGCGACCACCACCCGCCCGCTCCTGCCTGGGGAGAGCGAGCTGCTCACGCTCGAGCCGCCCTTCGCCGTGCCGGCCGAGCGCGGCGCGGAGGTCTTCGTCTTCGAGGCCGTCGTGAACGACCCCGAGGACATGCCGCTGGCCGGACTGAACGAGTGCCGCCCGGAGAACAACGGCGCCGGCCCGGTCGAGGCGAGCTGCCCGCTGGTCGAGTAGCCCGCCTGCCGGGACGCTCGCCACCCGCCTGCTCCGCACCACGCCCCGCGACGTGCTCGGGCGCGGGGGGTCGCCGCGTCGATCGGCGAAAGAACTTTTCAACTGGACGAGAATACGGGCTTCGATTGAAGCTGGGCGCGGGTACGGCGTCCACCCCGAGAGTCGCCGACGGGCGGGGAGCAGGCTTCGGGCCTCGCCGCGTCCCCGCCCGCGCCGCTCGCCCACGGACCGCCTCCATCGACCAGGGGAAAGAATGACGAAGCTCCGCGCGGCCCTCCTCGCCGCCCTCGCCACCGCCGTCCTCGCGCCGCCCACGGCCGAGGCCCAACGACCCGCCCAGCAGCTGAGCGTCGCCGCCCAACAGATGCGCGTGCAGCTCGAGCAGCGCGGCCGCCGGGGCCCGCTCTATCGCGAGGTGCTCCAGCTCGAACAGATGGCGCAGCGCGTCTGGCAGCGCCGCGGTCGTCGGGGCCGCCCCGGCCGCGCCGCCGCCCGCCTCGAGCGCCAGTACCGGCAGACCCGCGCCGCCGTGCACCGCGCCGTCGGCCTCGACGAAGCCCTCCTCGACACCTGGGACGAGGTCGTCTTCGCCGCCCGCAACCTCCACGGCCGGCCCTGGATCGGCCAGCCCACGCCGCAGCCGCACCCGCCGCAGCCGCCCCCCGTCGTCGCCGCGACCTGGAGCTTCGAGGGCCGCTTCGAGCGCCTCCCGGTGCGCATCCAGGCCCAGAGCCGCGACCAGCTCCACCAGCAGTGCCTGCGGTTCGCCCGCGGCAGCCGCGTCAGCCACGTCGACGACATCGTCGTCTTCGGCGCGCGGCATCGGAACGGCCCAGGCTTCTGGGACGCCGACGCCCTCTGCAGCATCGCCGCCCTGAACGCGCGCGCCTCGCAGGCCTTCGGGATGCGCGTCACCGGCGACGTGGAGGGGCTGCCCTTCTCCCTCCAGGGGCCGCGGCCGGAGATCGAGCGAGCGCTCCAGACCTACCTGCCCCGCGCGCTCCGCGGGATGACCACCATCGACGACGTGACCATCGACGGGCGCCGCTACCACAACGGCCCCGGCTTCTGGAACGCGCAGCAGGTGCTCCAGATGATCTTGTCGCAGCTCCCGGCCGGCGGCGGCCCCGTCGTCCAGCCCGCGACCTACGGCGGCGGCGTGATCTGGGAGGCCCAGGGGGACGTCGAGGGGAGCCCCTTCCGGCTCCAGGCGCAGAGCCGGCCGCAGCTCCAGCAGCAGTGCCTCCAGTTCGTGCAGGCCTCCGGCCTCCACCACGTCGACGACATCACCGTCAACGGCCAGCGCTACCACAACGGCCCCGGCTTCTGGGACGCGCAAGGCATCTGCAACCTCATCAGCAGCCAGGCCCGCCAGAGCCAGGTGCGCACCTTCTGAGCGCCGACCGCGGCGGCCCCCGCGCGACGCCCTCGCACCTCCCCGGTGCGGGGGCGTTCGCGTCTCGGGCGCCGGCGCCCATCGCGTGCTCTCGCCTGGCCCGCTCCGCGCCTCCGAGCGCGCCCCGGGCGCCGAACCGACGGCCGTCCCCACGCAGCAGGGCCCGCGCCCGATGGGGCGCCGATGAAATGTCGCGGGGCCCTCGTACGTAGCTGCTACCGTGACGACCGTGGAGCTCCGCCCGCGCAAGCCGATCGAGGAGCCCCTCCCCGGGGCCGACCGCCGCGGCGCGCCCGATCCGACGACCCGCACGCGCGAGCGCGAGACGACCCGCGTACGCGCCGAGCGCCACTTCGGCCCGCTCCGCGCCCTCGGCTGGCTCTTCGTCTTCGCGATCCTCGTCGCCGGCGCCCTGGTCGGCGCGCTGGTCTACCGCATCGCCTTCCCGCCCGCCGAGCCGGCCCCCGTCACCGAGGTCCTCGAGCCTTCGCCCGACGTGGTCGTCGCCGTCCGCGACCTGGCCCGCCTCGAGACGGCCAGCTTCCACATGGAGCGCGTCATCGACCTCCGCGAGCGCCAGCAGACGCTCTTCGGGCTCGTCCAGGCCGAGGACGCGATCCTCCTGGTCGCCGCCGCCGACGTCTCCGCCGGGGTCGACCTCACGAAGCTCCAGGACGGCGACATCGTCGTCGAGGAGACGGAGCACGCCCGCCGGGCGGTCCTCACCCTGCCCGCCCCGGAGATCTTCACCGCGCGCCTCGACAACGACCGCACCTACGTGCACTCGCGGGAGACCGACGCGCTGGCCGAGCGGAGCGCGGAGCTCGAGTCCCGGGCGCGCCGCGAGGCCGAGCGATCGCTTCGGGAGTCCGCCGTCGAGGCCGGCCTGATCGAGCGCGCGCGGGCGAACGCCGAGTCGTCCCTCCGCACGCTCGTGGAGGCCCTCGGCGTCGACGAGGTCGTCTTCCGCTGGAAGGACGCGGAGAGCGGCGAGCAGCGCGGCGAGGAGACCGCCCGGGTCACCGCGCCCAGCGAGTAGGACGCGCGGGGACGCGCTGCGACGCGCCGCGACGACGCCCCGCGAATCGACACCTCGCGAATCGACACCGGCTCGGGGTCGGTGGTCCCCAGCCGCGCCCGTTCGCCGCCCGCCCGCCGCCCGCTCGCCCCGACGGGACACCCTGGCACGCATCCTGATACCGTGAGGGCGGATGCTTGCCTCACTCCGCCCTCGCTGGGCGCCCGCCCTCCTCTCCCTGCTCCTGACCGCCTGCGACTGCGGCGGAGGCGGCGGCGAGCCCGGAGAGTGCACGACCCGCGACGACTGTGGCCGGGACGAGATCTGCGTCGACGGCCGCTGCGTCGACGCCCCGGACACGGACGCGGGCGGCGCCGACGCGACCGTCCCCGGCGACGGAGGCACCTGCGAGCTCCCCTGCGGGGGCGCCTGCTGCGAGGCCGGCGAGCTCTGCGTGGACGACGCCTGCGTCGCCGACCTCGGCCCCTGCGAGACCTCCGACGATTGCGCGGACGACAGCTTCTGCGCCGACGGCCGCTGCGTCCCCTACGGCCCGCCCGGTCGCGACCGCGACGACGAGTGCAGCCGCGTCATCGTCGCCGGCACCTTCCAGCCCACGGTCCAGTGCGCCTTCGACGAGGCGCCCGAAGGGGACGCCTTCCCGGCCCACCTCCACGTCCTCTCGACGCCCATGGTCGTCGACTTCCGCCAGGGTCGCGGCCCCGACGATCCCGCCGCCCCCTCCATCGTCGCGGTCTTCGACGACGGCGTGGACGGCAGCTCCGAGCAGCCCACGGGCGTCATCCGCATCCTCGACGGCCGCACCTGCGTCCAGCAGGCCGAGCTCGGCTCGCTCCAGCTCGTCTCCCACTCCTCGCCGCCCGCCGTGGGCGACCTCGACGGCGACGGCGTCGCGGAGATCGTCGCCTTCAAGGCGGGCGGGGGCCTCGTCGCCTTCACCTGGGACGCGGACGCGGGCGCCTGGACCCTCCTCTGGCGGAGCACGACCGACGGCACGACGCCCTTCGATCCGACCGGCAGCGGCTGGGCCGGCCCCTCCATCGCCGACCTCGACGACGACGGCGTGCCCGAGGTGATGCGGAGCGGCTACGTCTTCGACGCGGACGGCGTGCTCCTCGACGACACGCTCGGCAATCTCCCGGGCTCGAACGTCGGCGTCTTCGCCGTCACCGCCGACGTCGACGGCGACGGAGTCGTCGAGCACGTCCAGGGCCATGGCGTCTGGCAGTGGGACGCGGCCGGGACGGCCTGGGTCGCCGAGAGCTGGTCCCCAGGGGGCACGGAGCCCGGCCACGTGGCCATCGCCGACTTCGGCGCCTTCCCGGGCAGCGTCGACTAGCCGGCGAGCGCACCGGAGGTCGCCGTCGTGGGCAGCGGCTTCATCCGCGTCCAGACCCTCGACGGCACCCCGATCCTCGGTCCCCTCGCCATCCCCGAGGGCGGCCAGGGCGGCCCGCCCACCATCGCGGACTTCGACGGAGACGGCCGCCCCGAGGTCTCCACGGCCGGCGCGAGCCGCTACGTCGTCGTCGACCTCGACTGCGCTGCCGACCCGATCGGCGAGTGCGCCTCGGGCCGCACGGACGGCATCCTCTGGACCCAGCCCTCCCAGGACCAGTCGAGCAACCGCACCGGCTCGAGCGTCTTCGACTTCGAGGGCGACGGGCGCGCCGAGGTCGTCTACGGCGACGAGTGCTTCCTGCGCGTCTACGACGGCGAGACCGGCGACGTCGTCTTCAGCCAGGCCCGCTCGAGCTGCACCTGGTACGAGAACCCGGTCATCGCGGACCTCGACGGCGACTTCAACGCCGAGATCGTCCTCGGCGACAACTTCAACTGCCCGAACGACCCGAGCGGCACCGGCCGCGACTGCACCCCCTTCGGCCTCGACGCACGCCAGACCGATCCGCTCTTCGCCGGCCTCCGCTGCAGCGAGGACGCGGACTGCCTCTCCGCGAGCTGCGTCGAGGGCCTCTGCCGCTGCACCACCGACGAGGAGTGCTGCGCCGGCCTCGGCTGCGACTCGGCCCCCTTCGTCTGTGAGGCGCCCCCCGCCGGCACGCCGGGCAGCGGCAACACCTGCCGCGCCTCCCGCCCGCGCGGCACCCGCGGCGTGCGCGTGTTCTCCGACGCGGCCGACCGCTGGGTGCGCTCGCGCACCATCTGGAACCAGCACGCCTACCACGTCACCAACGTGAACGACGACGGCACCATCCCGCGGAGCAGCGACGCCGAGCTCAACTGGACCGCGGACGACCTGAACAACTTCCGGGCGAACGTGCAGGGCGCCGCCATCCCCGGAGCCGCCCCCGATCTCACGGCCCGCGGCACGCCGGTCGTCTGCGACGCCGAGGGGATCGCCGATCTCGCCGCGCGGGTCTGCAACCGGGGTACGGAGCCGATCGGCGCCGGCATGAGCGTCGGCTTCTACGAAGGTACCGAGCCGAGCGACGAGACGCTCATCTGCCGTGGGGCGACCGCCACCGTCCTCGAGCCCGGCGAGTGCGAGGCCGTGAGCTGCCCCTGGGGCGACCCGCCCGCCGAGCGACCGGGCGTCGACGTCACGGTCGTGGCCGACGATCTCGGGGAGAACGGCGAGTGCTTCGAGGGAAACAACCTCGGCACGCTGCCCGGCGTCTTCTGCGGCACCATCGAGTGAGCGCTCCCTCGACCGACAGGCGTGGCCGCGAACCCAGCTCACGAGCCTCGACGTCGCCGTGCGACGACTCGGTGAGCAACGCCACGTTCCGTTTGACAGCGTTGGAATCCACCGCCTAGCTTCCCTGCGCCGGTGGGGCCGCTCCTCCGGCATTCTCATTCGTTTCATGCGCCGCTCCCACCGCCTCCCCGCCGCGCTGACTCTCCTCGCGCTCGCCTCCGTCGGCCTCGCCTCCAGCGGCGCCGGCGCCGCCGAGGTGGAGAGCATCGTCTTCATCAACGGCCGGCCGACCCACGTCTACTTCAACGACGGGGACAGCTTTCGCCAGCTCGACGGCCCGTGGACCGGCCGCGGCTCGCGCCTCGGGGGCTTCAACACCCTCGAGAGCTTCGGCCCGACCCACGCCTGGGGGAACTGGCACCCCTACGAGCTCTACATCAACGCGAAGCAGGCGACCCTGAACGGCCGGCGGGGCATCTGGCATTGCTCCACCGAGGGCGAGACCGACACCTACGGCCGCGTGCTCCTCGACTGCCCGGACCTGGCCATCGACCAGATCTCGAAGGGCCTCGCCCACCCGATGCAGATCGACGACACGCCCACGCGCCCGACCTACATCCGGGCGCTCCGCGAGGCGATCCGGCACCGGCGCGGCATGTGGGCCCACGGCGTCCCCGGCTTCGTGCTCACCTCGCTCCACAGCGCGGACGAGGACCCGACCCGCGACGTGCACTACAACCGCATGGTCTCGACCCGCGACGGCCACTCGGAGCCCTGGATGCACACGGACCGCTACCCCGAGTGCTCCTGGCAGTGCGCCACGGAGATCCAGGCGGACGAGACCCGCGTCTACGCCTTCGCCCGCTCGCTGCGGGCCGACCGAGAGACGGCGCCCGTCGTCGCCGACTACGGCAACCAGCTCCTCATCGAGCTCGTCGACCGCTACGCGCGCCTCGGCGAGCTCCCCGAGTACACGCCGGAGGAGATGGCCACGGCGCTCGAGCCGCGCCTCCAGGCGGCGCGCGAGTCGGGCCTCCTCGGTGAGACGGAAGAGGTCCTCGGCGCGTGCATGCTCTACAC
>MDTG01206279.1_pt1 | contig 18692 bp, 18 predicted proteins | sample 811421 | NCBI WGS metagenome assembly MDTG01 (sample SAMN05326645, study PRJNA326480) | marine metagenome | isolation source: seawater | place: Pacific Ocean: South East | collected 2011
TAATACCCCAATCCCTCTATTTTTAAGGGCTTTGATGATTTTTTGAATATCAATTACTGCTAAAGGGTCTACACCTGCAAAAGGCTCATCCAATAAAATAAATTTAGGGTTGAGTGCTAAAACTCTTGCAATTTCAACTCTCCTTCTTTCCCCTCCAGACAAAGCACGTCCGAGTGATTTATAAATTTTTTGAAGGTTAAAGTCCTCGAGTAACTGGTCTACAATTCTATTTTTTTCACTTTTGGAATACCCCTTGACCTCTGCAGCAGAAAGAATATTTTCCTTAACTGTTAACTCTCTAAAAACTGATGCCTCTTGTGGAAGATAGCCTATGCCATTGACCGCTCTTTTATGAAGTGGGTCATTAGTTATATTTTTTTCACCAAGGTATATAGTTCCCTTATTAGCTTTTACAAGACCAACAATCATGTAGAATGAAGTTGTTTTTCCAGCACCGTTCGGTCCAAGTAGCCCTACGACCTCAGATGTCCTAACTGATAAACTTACGTCTTTAACAACTTTTCTATCACCATAGGTTTTAGAAATATTTCGAGCTTCAACTTCAAGACTCTCCATTTTTACCTCGATTGATTGAATTTAAACTTGGAATTGGTATTTATAATTTCCACCAACTCATTTGATTCCTCTATCACAATTTTATTTCCTTGAATTAAGTCATCTAATTGTTTGAGTTTTGGGAAACCACTAAAAACTAGCTTCCGCTGAAAACCAAACCCTTCAAGCTTTTGAGACAAGCCCGTTCTTAGAATTGATTGGCCATTGGATGCAGTAAACTTCTCTGAAAACCGAACATCATCATTCAATTCAAAATAATTAACATCCCGACTTTCTTTATTTAAAAAAATACTTCCTCGCTGAGCGGTCAAGTGTATATTGTCTCGATCAATTTTAACTTTATCCTCAAGAATCATTTTTCCTGAGTTTAAGTAATACGCTAATTTTTCAGATTGAATTGCCATCGGAGGACTAAAGCTTTTATTAGCAAAACTCAGGTTTCCACGAATATTTTTTTCATACCTGACAATTCCAAGTTCTCCGTCAAAATGTGCATTTACAGACTTGAGTCTTATTTTATTACCATTACTGGTTCTCGCACGTGTATTAACACTTCTCTTAAGCACTGCTTTTTGACTCTTTTGGAGCACAGACATCTCTTCACCAGTGATAGTTAAATCGGTTTTTTTAAGCTTAACTTTTCCAAAAAGATTTATCTGATCTTTTGAAGGGATCACCTCTCCGCTGTCACCTTCATATTCAAAAGTTTCGTCAGTCGATATAACACTCCCAAATGGGGCCATCAATATAATCTTCCCACTACTATTTTGTACTATCACCTTTTTAGAATTTACAACCATTGGTTGATTCTCGCGATCAACTGAGAAAAAAACAGAATTAAGAAACTCTTGGGAACCGCTAACGTCTTTATTTTCTTTGAGTTTTACTCCAAAAGTCTCCTTGAGATACTCCAAATTGTCTGCAGCAATAAACAACAACGTACATGATACCAAAAATAATGCAATTGTAATATTTCGCACCGCCTCCAATTCTTATTCCTCCCCTCAACCTTTACGATAGAAAAACCATCATGTTAGTCTTCACAACCGTTTTAATTTTACCGCTCGGAGAGAGTTATGTCTTTAGATACATTAGATAACCTTGTAAAAAATGGCGCCAAGCTAACTCCGATGATGAAACAATATTATGAAATAAAGAGGGAAAACAAAGATAAAATAGTCCTATTTAGAATGGGTGATTTCTATGAAGTTTTCTTCGAAGACGCAATTACTTTAGCAAAGATACTTAACATTGCTCAAACGCATCGAGGAAAAATTGGGAATACCCCGGTCCCTATGGCCGGAATACCTCATCACGCTGCACCTAATTATGTCGACCGGCTGACCACAGCGGGCAAAAGGGTGGCAATCTGTGAGCAAGTTCAGGACCCAAAAGACGCTATTGGCATAGTAAAAAGAGCTGTTACCCAAGTTGTGAGCCCTGGCGTTCCTTATGATTTAAATCAAGCTGACCATGCTCAAAACTTTTACCTTTGCAGTGCCTTCGTTGAAGATAGTCTGTATAGTGTCTCTTTCATTGACTTCTCTACGGGAAAGTTTTTTGGCTTTGATGGCCAACCAAAAGAGGAGTTTTTGAATTTATTAGGAAAATATGCCCCAAAAGAAATTGTTGCTTATCCAGGTCAGTTCGCGAGAGATAAAGAAATAGAGACCTACATTGAAAATCTTGGAATTTTAAGAAACATCCTTTCTGAGGACTACTTTCATCCGATCAATGGAGATCATCAACTTAAAAGGTTCATTCCAAATTATGAGCAAGACAAGATAATAGAAAAAAGCCCTCGTTTGAAAAAATCCTTATGTGCCCTTACAAATTACTTTGGAAATACCCAGGGGGATATCGATTTAAATCACCTTGAGGAGTTTCGTTTTATATCAACAGAAAACTTTTTAAAAGTTTCAACTAAAACTCTAGAGGGCTTAGAAATTATTCCAAAAGATGCTCACTCTAAGAGATCATCAATTCTTGGTCTTTGTGATAAAACAATGACTTCAATGGGGAAAAGACATCTAAAAAAGATTTTTCTCCATCCTCTTAAAATAAAAAATCAAATCATCAAGCGTCAAAGTTTTATCGAAACAATATTAAAAAAAACGGATATTTTATTCGAGTCAAGGAACTATTTATCAAATATAAGAGATATTGAAAGAATTCTGACTAAAGTGACTCTAGGTAAAGCGACATCGCATGATTTAATAAACTTTAGTGAGTCTTTTTATTCCTTTCTGGAACTCAAAAAGGTCATTTACTCCTCAAATCTAGATAAATTCTTATCAATGGAGATGACTGGCAAGCAAATTACGAGTCTTGAAGAATTATCCCTTGAGTTCTTTGAAACGTTTAATTCAGAGCCCTCTGCCTCCATAGAGAAAAGAAACTTGATCAAACATGGGTTCAATAAAAAACGAGATCATTTATGGGAGTTATCTGAAAACTCAGAAAAGTCTTTTGACGACTTAGAAAAAAAATACCTATCAACAACTGATATTCCTAAGTTAAAGATTAAGCATAATAACATCCATGGCCATTTCATTGAGGTCTCAAAAACTCACTCTCATAAAGTTCCACCTAGCTTTGTTAGGAGACAAACCTTAGTCAATTCTGAAAGGTATACCACTGAGGAGTTGGACAAATTAGATAAGGACTCTGCGTTTGCCAGAGAGAGGCTTCAAGAAGTTGAAAGAGAAATTCTTAACTCTTGCCTAGATAAGCTTAAAAGTAACTCAAAAGATGTTATTAACTTGTGTAGAGTCATAGAGGAAATAGATACTCTTCAATCACTCGCTCAAATTGCTCATACAAATTCTTGGACAAAACCAGAAATTTCATCAGAAGAGCAACACTTCCAAATGACCGGAGCATGGCACCCACTAATAAAAAAAATAATTGGGGAGAGCTTTGTTACTCATGACCTTAATTTAAATAAAAATTGCTTTTTCGGATTGATCACTGGCCCGAACATGGCCGGAAAAACTACTGTCATGCGTGAGGTTGCAATTATACAACTACTAATGCAAATTGGGTCCTTCGTTCCTGCAAAAAAAGCATGTCTGAGCCTTAGTGACTTTATTTTTAGTAGATTAGGAGCGAGTGACAACATACAACAAGGACAATCAACTTTTATGGTAGAAATGTCTGAGACCGCAGAGATAACAAGACATGCAACTAAAAAATCTCTTGTTATCTTAGATGAAATTGGACGTGGTACTTCAACCTATGATGGGCTAAGCATCGCTTGGAGCCTCGTGAACTACTTTAATAGTAAAATAAAGTGTAGAACTCTTTTTGCTTCTCACTATCATGAATTAATTGATGTTATCGAAAACCTTCCTACGGCAAAAAACCTTACAGTTCGAACCAAAAAAGTAGGTGAGCGAGTTGATTTTCTTTACGAGCTAATTGAAAAGGGTGCAAATCAGAGCTTTGGTATTTATGTTGCTAGACTTGCAGGCTTGCCTAAAAGTGTCTTAATTGAGGCAAGTAATATTCTCCATCAACTTGAAAAAGAAAAATCCCAGCCGAAAGAGAGCAATAACCAATTAACTTTTTTTGATTTTAATAATGAGAAGGCGCAATTACAGGAACCTAGGGTAGACCTCAAAAGTCTCGACGCAATAAATGAGCTTAAATCAATAAACATAAATAATTTATCCCCAATTGACTCACTTCTTAAAATAAAAGAACTCCAAGACCAACTTCACTAAAAAAATTAATTTTACCAAGACTCATTAATACCGATGAGGATTTATGCGTTTTGGTTATCAGCAAAAAAGATTGGCCCCCTTTATGCTTGCAAGAATAAAATCTTGGGTAATCGACCATTTTATGATTTTTACTTTTTCTACATTCGTTCAATTTAGTCTTTTTTCTTTTTATAACGAATTTATCCATCAAGACTTAATTATAAATTGGCCTGGCTTTTTCACGGCTTACCAAATTAACTTATCAATTTTCTACTTAGCTTACTTCTTTTTTATGAATTACTTTTTCCAAGGAAAAACAATTGGGCAAGTATTCGTTGGAATAGGCTCAATTAATAACTCCAACTTTTCACCAAAAAAAATCTCTGCCTGGAGTAGTGCTCAGAGAAGCTGCGCAAATTACTTATGCTTTAAATTAGGCTTTATCTTATTTTTAATCCCACTTTTTAATAAAAAAAATCTTAGCCTTGCTGACTTTATATCTCAAACTCACCAAAGCTACAGCGCCTACAAGGTTGAACAAAAAGAAGCTGCTTAAGCTTAATTAATCTTTTAACCAAGATAGATTTAGTTCATTAAGCTGCTCTAATGCCGGCACTGATGGAGCATCTGCCATAAGATCTGAAGCTGAAGTTGTTTTAGGAAAAGCTACGACGTCTCTGATATTTTCAGTTTTTGCCAACAACATCATCAGTCGGTCCATACCAAAGGCAATACCACCGTGAGGAGGAGTTCCATAGTTTAATGCTTCGATAAAGAAACCAAACTGCCTTTGAGTCTCTTCTTCTGAAAATCCGAGTAATTCAAACATTCTAGCTTGAACTTTGGGGTCGTGAATTCTTATAGATCCACTTGCGATCTCATATCCATTACACACCACATCGTAGCAATCAGCTGTGAGATCCTTAACCTCCTCTAAGCTGCCGGACATAAACTTATCAAGTGCAGAACTTGAGGGCATCGAAAATGGATGGTGCATCGCCGCTAACCTATTCTCTTGTTCATCGTAATCAAAAAGTGGAAATTCATCTATCCACAGAAAGTCGAAACGGTCTTCGGCGAGCGAGTATTTGTCGCGTAGGTGCCTTCTCACTGCATCTAAACAAGCATGAGTCGTTGAATGTGCTTTATCTGCACTAAAAAGCCAAATACCTTTTGGCTCAGGTTGTCTTTCATTAAATACATTTAGATGCTCCGGCGTAATGAATTTACTTATTCCACCAGAAATTTTGTCACCGTCTACTTTAAAAAAGGCAACCCCTTTTCCTCCATATGGCTCAACAACCTTAGTAAGGCCATCTAAATCTTTTCTTGCCATTTGTGCGAGTGAGTCTGGTAGAAATAAGCCTTTTACAAGTCCGCCATCGGATGAAATTGACTTGAATAAACCAAATTCACTTTCTTTGAATATTTCTGAGAAGTTATGATGTTCTAAGCCAAACCTGGTATCAGGCTTGTCACTTCCATAAGTATTCATCGCCTCTTCAAAAGTCATTTTTTTAAATGAAACTTTCTCTCCCTCGAATATGCTTTCCATTAAGCCCCGGGAAAGCTCTCTTACGAAGTCTTGCTCACAAAAACTTGCCTCAATATCTATTTGAGTAAATTCAGGCTGTCTGTCTATTCTCAAGTCTTCATCTCTAAAACATTTTGTTATTTGAAAGTACCTGTCAGTTCCCCCTACCATTAATAGCTGTTTAAGAGTTTGAGGTGATTGAGGAAGCGCATACACTTTACCAGGGTTAACTCTACTAGGGACAATATAATCCCTGGCCCCTTCAGGTGTAGACTTGTAAAGAATTGGGGTTTCTACTTCTACAAATTCATTATTATGCAGAAAGTCTCTTGCCCTCTGGTAAGCCTTAGAACGAATAGAAAGCATTGATTGAAGACGCTTTGTTCTTAAGTCAAGATATCGATACTTTAACCTCAAATCCTCTGTTGCTTGATTTTTTGCATTAGGTAAAAAAGGTAGTTCATGTCTGTTCGCTTCACTTAAAATCTGTATATCAGTGACAGAAAGCTCTATCTCCCCCGTCAGCATATCCTTGTTTATGGCACTTTCTGGCCTGGCTCTAACAGAGCCAAAAACTTTAATAACTGTCTCGTGGGATGTGCTCTTAAAAACATCTACACTCCCTCCATTTTCAAGCCAGCTTTCAAAGCTCAGCTGAACAAGTCCTGATTTGTCTCTCAGGTCAATAAAATGTAAACCGCCAAGGTCTCTATACTTATTAACCCATCCACAAAGACTCACATCATGGCCGACATTACTTTTTCTTAAATCTCCACACTTGTGTGTTCTCATTAAACCTGTCGTTAGATTTGCCATAAATAATTCCTCTTCATTAAAATAGTCATAATGATATTAAAACTTAGACTCCTCTTCTACATCTTATTCCTTTTTCCGGCCATAGCGTTTACCGACGCCCCATCAACAAAGGGTGTCAAAAGAGACTTTTTTCTCAAAAATAACGAGGAAATAATCTTTCTTAAGGACAAAAACAACTCAATTTTGGAGCTCAAACCACTTAGAAGTATGAAAGCACAAGCGCAAGGACTAAGTGGGGTAAAGAGGGAACAGTTAAAAACGAACCAGGGAGCTATTTTTATATATGATGGAATGTCTTCCCGAAGTTTTTGGATGCCGGACACTTACTTTGACTTGGCGATTATTTTCCTGGATGAAAACCTCGTTGTTAAATTTGTTGAAAAAAAAGCTATTGCACACCCTGGTCGAAAGGAACCACCGATTATTTTTAGAACCAAAGCTGTGGAAGCTAAATATGTAGTTGAAATCCCGGCTGATAACCCAATTGTATTCTCTTTGAATGTTGGTGATAGGTTTGAATTTCTAAAGTAGAGTGCTCTCAGGAAAAATAACTAAATATTCATCTCTAGATATGTAACCTAGATAATCCCTGACGACTTTTCTTTGAAAGGTCACACTATTTTCAATTTGGTTTATCTCATAAACAAGAGAGTTATTTTCTTCGTTTAATATAACTATTTCTCTTTTAACAGAGTCTAACTCTTTTAACCTTGAATAGTACTCTAGTATTCCCCTTGCACCAAAGCACACATGTAAAAAGAAACACAACAATCCTAGCCAAGATATTTTTGTAATCCATTTAAGGTATGATGGACGCTCATGACCTCCAAAGATAAGACCTTTAAAAGAGAAGTTCTTGAAGCTAATTTTTGTTTTTTTTCTTGTTTTTGTTTCTGGGGTCAGCCTTGAGACTCTTGAGGCTCTTTTTTGCCTAAGTTTCTCCAAGCGACTTTCCACTGATTTATCTGACTCTGATTTACTCCAAACTTTTCTTTGTGGTGCGCTCACACTGACCGCTCTTGTTGTAGCGGCTGCACTACGCTTTGAGATAGGCACTCCCCGGAGAGGCTGTTGACCAGTAGACCTTAAGCCCTCTTTCTTTTGCATTCTTGCTCTATTTCTTTCGATTGCTTTTTGTAAACGACTGTTTGAAAGAGATGAAGCGCCTGATTCTTCATTTCGGTTATTATAATATTGCACAACAAACTTCCTGTCTGTTTCGGTTACTTCCTGTAACTAAATATTATAGAAAAAATATTTTTTATTTTTAATCGGTCAAAAGTTTCTGCTCTACCAATATCCAAAACTTTCTGATAGCAGCTAACTCTGTAAGGTATAAAAATAAAGTTTTATGTTCAAGGCTGTCGTTAAATGAGTTGCTTTTAAAATTGTTTTCTCCTCGCTTGAGAAGTTCCTCAAAACATGCAAGTGTCCGACCTTTTTTATCGATCTTATTAAGGTTTACAGCAATGCAATTTTCTTCGCATTCAAGAGAAATACTCTCATCAATATTAGAAAAAAAGTTTGATGCTTTTTTCCATCTATATTTAGCGATCTCGGAATCTCCTAATGGGCCAATCTTTTCGAACTCACCTTTTCTTCCCATTGATTTAAAGAAAATTTTCAAACTATCATTCGTCTTATGTAACCACCAACTAGCCCCAGGGTCTGATATGTTACAAATAGCTTCATCCTCAAATGGGAAACGCCTATTCATCATTTGGTCAACTATAATTTGAGCTTGTGAGAAGCTATCACAGGTAAACCAGTGGATAGAATCAGCGCGGTGAAAACGGTGGTTTTCAGCCTCAAGTACCTCTCTATCACTTAACACTTTCGAACTAGAGAAAGCCGCTCCGCGAAGGCAAAATGACCCCGAACTTTTATCAATGAAAAAAGCAACTCCAGCGCTATCTACTTTTTCCTCTACTATTATTTGAGCTTCAGATTTTATGGGATCCTCTAATGATATTTCATCGCAGAAGTAATTCTCATCAAAAAGCAGCTGCATTTGTTTTGAGCCAATTTGCTCAGATAACTCCATAGTCTCTTTTGAAAGTTGAGATAGATCCATTTTTGTCTTCCTTGACGATGAACTTTAATTTAAAGCCCTAAATATATTTTATTCACTAATTTAATATGATGCAAATTACCAAAGTGCCATAATCAGATTTAGTAAAATAATCACAACAACAGGGCTGATATCAAAGGGCAAATCTTTTGGCATATAGGGACGAACATAACGACAAGTCAGTTCCGAAACTTTATTAATTTGTGCCGCCCAGTCTTGCGAGCGAAGACTTGGAACATAACTTAAGAAAGAATTAATTATTAAAATTAAAATATATAATTGAATCAATAAACGAATCATACAACTCTCACCTTAGTGCTTATATTTATTGAAGCCATAAAAATACAATTCTCTAGCTCTCTTGGCCAAGAAAATGATTAAGAAGTTTTTCTAAAAATTCCTGGAGGTTCTTTGATGCTGTGTCTAAATTCTCCATAAACTCCTCTGCCGTCACTCTACCTCCATCGACAATATCTGTAATCGATTTGACACCAAGATAGGGTTTGTTGAATTGCTCACAAACATAAGAGATGGCGGCTGCTTCCATTTCTTTAACAACGACACTATTTATATTAAAAAAATCTATTTCGTGATCTCTACAAGTAAGAGAGTCACTTGTTGAAAATACACCCTCTTTAAACTTTAATTTTCCTCGAAGTAAACTCAAATCATATGGAGTGTAGGTACCTAGTCCATAAGGCTCGTATGGCCCCATTGGAATTTCCCTATGATGAAATAAAACTTTAGTGGGAAGGTAAATATCACCAATTTCACCTCCTCTTCTCTGAAACCCGCCAGCTGTACCTGGATTGATAACAAGATCAAAGTTTTTTTTATCTAGTAAATCATAGGTGGTTAGAGCTGCCGGGACAGTACCAACAGAATTCACTTTAAACCTTGGGTCAATGCCTAAACTTGATAGATAAACAATGTTTCCAAGAATGTTTTTTTTAAAAAGACTGTAAGGAAGGGGTGTGCTTAAATTTTCTTGCTCAAAGCCAAAGTGCTCTACAGTCTTTTTTGCCTCTTCCTCCATTGCAAAAATCAATAAAATTTTCATCCGTTACCCCTATACCTCTATTCTATCACATGTATAAATTTTATTTAGACGATAGAGCCTAACCTGTTGATAAGTCTAGTCACAAATGGCCTTAGTTTTGAAGCTCGATTTAGATGATGCGTAATTTTATCTACTGTTCATTTCTATTTTCGTTCACTATTTTTGCGAAAAGCCCTTCTCTTTACTTTATCAAAGATCCAAAGATATTTACCCAAGTAGGAAATATTAATTGTGATTTATGTGAAAAAGAGCAAAGCCAGCCCCCAACACAACACATCCAAAACACACCAAAAAAACCTAATTTAGCAACAGAGATTATTCAACTTTTTGACCCGCATAAAAAACAGAAATACTTTATATTTTTTCAAACCAACTTAGCTCTCAGAAATGAGAACTCTACACCAAAATTAGCAAAAAACCTGGGCTTCACACCAACAACCAAGTGGCTTGGCTTAATGGCGAACAACATTCCTGGAGAAACAAGAGAACGCCTCGCAAATGCGGACTATTCCGAGTTAGTTCATAAAATTACTAGCTCTTTTAATGTTTCACCGACAGATGGCTCTTACCCCAGAATCGTTTATGCAGCGACTCTAGTCGAGGCTTCAAAAACTGAAACAGTGGAAGAGTTTCTAAATGTTTTTAAAAATAGGTCTTCAGAGCTAAGTGAGAAACAGAAAATTAGTTTCATGAGGTATATTCTTTTTCAGTTAAGTGAAAATTACGACGATGATAGAACAAATCTGGACCATCCAAATTCAGATGGAAATGTACCATTAGAGCAAATTAAAAACGCACTTTTTCAAAATATATTTCATGAACAAGAAATAAAAGCAGGTGTCTGCCGAGATATCGTACAAGCAGGACTTTTAATAGCAAAAGCTATGGGCTTAGAGCACTCTTATGGAATTGGTTATCAAACTACTGATGGTTCTTCACATCGAGAGCTTTTAATTGCGAACTTAAAAGAGAAAAGTCTGACGATAATAAATTATGACATTCAAAGTGAATCCGCAGGGGTCACAGGAGTCAAAGCTCTAGAAATTAATAATGACATACCTTCTGCAGGTTTTGAATTAAGACTAACTTCTGACCAAAATTTACGAGAAATCACTCTTCCTTCGGAGCTTGGTTTAACCCTTCATCAAATGGTAGATGGAGACCAAAATCAAATAATCCTTGGAGGTAACCCAATGCCAGATATTCATCAGGTAGGTGTTAAAATAAAAGACATCGGTAAAGCACGTGTATTTTATTCTGAATCCAATCAGGGAGAAAAAGAAAAAACTGTTGGCATTGCATTCTCAACAAGGAAAGAGTTTTATGACTTTATAAAACTTCAAGGAGGTATCGCTTTTTACAGATCAGAACGACCAACTTTTTTCTCCACTCTTTATCAAAATAATCTTTATCTATCATTTACCCCAAGCTTAGAATTTCAAAGAAAGTTTGGAGGCACTGACATTAAAATGGAGGCGGGAATTACCTCAAGGGCCAATGTTGGTTGCAACAATCTGGGCTCAGCAGACTGCGTGGGCAACTCTCAATCAAGCTTAAATGGATTTGCAAGTGCAGAATTAACCCAAGATATATTTGGCTTAGGGCAAGCATCTATCTTTGCAAGAGCAATCATTGACAACACTCCCATTGACTCTACCGACAATACGACTGACCAAAAATTAAAAATTCCTATGTACTCGCTTGGTGGAGATTTAAGCTTTGGTAGAAACTTAGTTTTTAAAATAGGTGGCCAAATTTTTTACTATGATCTTGGAAATGAGACATTTGTAACTAGCGAAGGAAGAGCATCTCTGTCTTACCTCCCATCTCACTCTTTAATCGAAGCCTCTACGACCCAAATACTTTACTCTGGCACAGAAAACCCCGTGCCTATATTTCTTCCTAATTCAAATAATCAATCCAGAATTAGACTTGGCCAGGACCTAATATTGATACCTCTTAGAGTTGGAATCCAAGGCCAACTCGATCATGATGTGCCTGGACTTAGCAGTTTTATGCTAACTATTGGTAATCACTAAGAGTCCCTGTAAAAAAATCACTGAAGCAGCGCTCTATAACTAGTAAAATTTTCAATGAATTTCCCTAATGTTACCTATTATTATATCAAAATAACTAATAAAACTTATTAGTTTTACTTATCAAAAAGGGAACACAGTGATTGGCTTAGTCCGAAAATTCTCTGCTCTAAAAACACTAACAATTCTGTTAACAATATCTTTTTCCCTTCAAACTAAATCCACTCCGGATACGCCTGACGGATTAGAGTTTTTTGAAAAGAATATACCTACCGACTCGGTAAAGCCTTTCATTTCCACGCCTGTTGGAGAAGAGGAAATTCCCAGAGCCTTAAACCTTGTTACAAATAAGCTTCCCCAGGATGCACTGTTTTTGTCATTTGTCTCTGAAAGCCCTTCCCAAGAGGAACTTAAAAGAGCAGAAGCTTCAGAGTCAATCGCAAGAGAAAAAGGTCTTGAAGTTGTAAGAGTTAGTGTTCCAGTGCAAGAGGCACTTAAGAACGTCAAAGATCTAAGCTTTAGATCAGAGCTAAGTAAAGTTAAGTCATACTTTGGAAAGTCTGAAGTAAATCTTGATAAAAAGCCTGTTGATATCTCTACGATGCCAACTCCAGTGGAAAAAAGACTGGCCATTTTTTATCCATTAAAAAGTGGAATCGTAAAACCAATCGCCTGGGCAGCACACACCTCAGCTGTTGGGCTTGTAGGTCTTTTTTCTGTTTCTGTTACTTACTCGTACTTCACATCAACATACTGGCATGCTTTTAGAGTATTTTTTAATACACCTCACGGCTTAGGTCCTGATAGTAAGTTAAAAAGAATTCTAGAGAAAATTAACCCCGCAGAAGTAGCAAGAAAGTTTCGAATTCCCATTGGAGAGGGAAATTTTGCTCAAAAACTTAGCTCATTAAATGGATACGAGATTGCTAAGATAATACAATTTAGCGGAAAGAAATTTGCCTTAGATATTTTTTCTGGTGAGCTATACAAGCTTGCGGCGCTCCAGTCTGGCTTTTTTACAGCTGAATACCACCTACATATTCTCACCTCAAAGCTCTACTCCATGACCTACTATCCTGTCGCATGGATTGAAGATAATTTAGTTTTAAAACAACTAATTAAAAGAGATACGATTGCTCGAATTATGCTTTTTAAGTCCTATCTTGGTGGAGCATTAGCAACTTGGGACCTCGCTGGCGGAATGGTTCCTTACCTAGAAGTAAGACCTGGTATTTTACTAACAGCTTTTAATGCCTCCAGTCTTTTAGCTTATTTTGTTTATAAAAAGTATGCGATCTGGAAACTAGGCTTAAAAGACCCTAAAAAGTTTGAAGAATATGTAGCAAAAAAATCAGCTGTTTCTAAAAGACTTTTAGAGATGACTGCAGAACTTCAAAATAAGGGCGCAAGTAAATTAGAAATAAGACTTTTCTACGACCGTGCCAGTAAGCTAGAAACTATCCCAGAGATGGAAGCTCACCTTATTGAGTCAAAAAGACTACATAAAGAGCTTCTTTTAGAAATAGAGTACGTAAAGGAAAGTAAAACGGGTCTAAAGCAGAGGCTATTACTGCGCCAGCTTAACAAAGTTAGAACATTTGAGGACTTAAATAGAATTAGTCAAAAACTTAGACCTAATCAAACTGGCGCGAACGCCAGCTTAAGGTATACAAACACGGCACTTTCATTGAGAGGTAATTGTCTTCCACTTCTAAGAGGACTATTTGGCCAATAGATACCACCTAAAATATCGACATTAAGCAGCTTTTTAGGTATTTTCACGCCCACAATTGATCGGCCTTAGGAACCTAAAAATGAATGAAAATCAAATTGATCACAACTCAAAGCTATATAAGATTCGTCATAGCCTTGCTCATATTCTTGCTCAAGCAGTAATGGAAATTAGACCCGGAGCAAAGCTAGGTTTTGGGCCGCCAATTGACGATGGTTTTTATTACGACTTCATCCTTCCAGAGCCTATCAGCTCTGAAGATTTTAAAGAAATTGAAAAGAAGATGAAGCACATCATCAAGCAAGGGCAGGCTTTTGAAAGAGAAGAACTTAATCTTGATAAAGCTTTTTCTCAGATTGATGGGATGGGTGAACCTTATAAAAAAGAATACGCAAGGGAACTCGCCCAAAAGCATGGGCTTGAGAGTCTAACTTTTTATAAAAATGGGCCTTTTCTTGATATGTGCGAGGGACCGCATGTTGAGTCAACAAAAGAAATTCCACAAAACTGTTTTAAATTAAAAAGCGTTGCTGGAGCTTATTGGCGAGGAGACTCTAATAACACAATGATGACCAGAATTTATGCTTGGGCATTTGAAACAAAAGAAGAGCTCGTCGCACATGTTCGTGCTTATGAAGAAGCAATTAAAAGAGATCACAAAAAATTAGGAAAAGAACTTCAACTCTTTACAATTGATGATGAAGTTGGAAAAGGTCTTCCATTGTGGCTGCCTAATGGAACAATACTTCGTGATGAAATTGAAAAGCTCATGAAAGAATTTGAATTTGAAGATGAGTACCAACGAGTCTCTACTCCAAGTCTTACAAAAGCAAATATGTATTACAAAACAGGACACCTTCCTTACTACAAAGAGGGAATGTTTCCTTTTATGGAATTAAAAGAATCAGAGGAGAGCGAAACAAACGAAGCCTATGTCCTTCGTCCAATGAACTGTCCTCATCACCACAGAGTCTTTGCCTCCCAAAAAAGAAGTTATCGTGAACTCCCTATTAGGCTTGCGGAATATGGAAACGTTTTTCGCTATGAAGACTCTGGCTCTGTATCTGGTCTTCTTCGTGTTCGAGGTATGTGCATGAATGATGCTCATATTTACTGTACGGAGGATCAGATCGAAGAAGAGTTTTTAAAAGTTATGAAAATGCACGAGCGCTTATATAAACTTTTAGGACTTGAAAATTTTCACATGAGACTTTCTACATGGGACCCAGAGGATCCAAAAGGAAAAGAAAAATATGTTGATGACCCAGAGGCATGGGAAAAAACTCAAGACATGGTTCGCTCAGCGATGAAAAGGTCTGGTCTTCCCTTCGTTGAGGTGGCCGGTGAAGCTGCTTTTTATGGCCCAAAAATTGATTTTCAAATGAAAACGGTTACCGGCAGAGAAGAGACAATTTCAACGAATCAATTAGACTTTGCTGTACCAAAAAGAATGAACCTGTCTTACATCGGTACTGATAATGAAGAGCACATGCCGTATATCATCCATCGCGCCCCAGCTGGGACTCATGAGAGATTTACAGCTTTTCTCATTGAGCACTTTGGCGGGGCATTTCCAACTTGGCTTGCCCCAGTTCAAGTAAAAATAATTTGCGTCTCAGATGCTTTTGTTGATTACGCTAAAGAAATTAACTCCGAACTTAGACGAAACTTTGTTCGAGCTGAGATTGATTTATCAAGCGATTCACTCAATAAAAAAATTAGAACAAACACCAAGGCAAAAATTCCAAATCTTCTCATCATTGGCGAAAACGAAGTAAATGATAAGTCTGTAACACTGAGAAGATACGGTATTAAAGAACAAGAAACATTAAAAAAAGACGACTTTATTAATCAAATTTTAGAAAAAATAAAAACAAGAAGCCTCAGTTAAATCTACGATTAATTCTCCAAGCGGTGACAATCTTTCACCCCTAACTTATTAATTTTTTATATTTTCTTACATCTACGTCATATTTTATTTACTCCGACATTCAGTTTAATGCTAAAATGTCCGATGCAAAGGATTGCATTAGGACCATTATAAGGAGTATGGAATGGCCAAAACAAAAAACCCTCACTTTGATGATAAGTTCATATCTGAGCAAAAAAATCTTCTTTTAAAAATCAGAGAGCAAACAATTAATGATATTGGACAAAAAAGTAACGAGGACTTACACGTTGATAGTGACGAAGTCATTGAAGACGGTGATCAAGCTCAAACATATCTAAATCAAAATCTTTCCTTTGGTTTAAGGGAAAGAGAGCTTCATAAGTTAAGAGAAATCGAAGCAGCTCTGGGAAGAATAGAAGAAGGCTCCTACGGAATTTGCGAAGAATTTGAAGAACCAATCTCTAAAAAAAGGCTTCAAAAAGTACCATGGACTAGATTATGTATTGAAGCTGCTGAGCAACTAGAGAGAGAGAAAACTCAATATTCTAGAATTGGCTAATCTATTTTGTCATCGGGATTAATAACATCAGTTAATCTCACCCCATACTTTTCATTTAAAACTACAACCTCACCCTTGGAGATTAGTCGATCGTTAACTTTGACCTCCAAGGGCTCTCCTGCAAGCTTGTTCAACTCTAGAACTGAACCCTGTCCTAGTTGGAGCAGGTCTTTAATTGTGATGTTCCCCACACCTAGTTCGACAGTGACAGTCATAGGCACATCATTTAAAAATTCAACGTCTAAATTGCCACTTGCGGGCTTTTGCGGATCTGAGGAATTATTCTCTAACCCATCGTCCTCAACAACTTCTTCTTGGTTATTAATTTCCTCATCTACCATTAATCACTACCTGGATAGGGATTTCTATTTAAAAATATATATTCATGTATAACAGGCTTTAAATCAACTACCCCATTAAAGTGGTAGTATAGATCCCACTCTTGATTCTCCAAAAAAAGTGTGATTTCTTCTTGAAGCTCCTCGTTATCTTTAAAAGTTCCATCTATAAATGCACAAGCAATAGGTACAAGTAGCTCTTGCTGCAATTGCTCACCGGTTTGACCAGAAAGAGCAGGGTATTTTGCCAAGAGCTCGCCCTTCACTAGAACAACGTCTCTATAATTATAATGCTGATGTTTATGGGCTTGAATCTCAAGGTTTACTCGACAGTCTAAGTTATCGGAGAGCTCACCATCCAACTCATCAACTAACTCCCCGAGGATCTCATTGAGCCATAGGTCATTTTCACTAAATGAAAAAGACTTTCCCTCATTAAAGTGGAGTTTAGTTGTTCTTAATTTATCTGAATTATATTCTTTTGCCATACTACTCTCTCGGGTCATTTAATCTAAGCAAACACACTTAGCAGACTGTTTCAGTTAAGTATATGGATAACCTTTTTTTGCCCAAAATCACAATCAAGGCACCTAGAAGTTTCTTCAACGATTAAAGAGCCTGCGTCAGGAGCATGAGTCATAACAAACTTTGAACCACAGCACGGGCAGTCCTCAATGATTTTTTTAACCTGCACACTATCCCCATAGTATTTTTCATATTCTTCGAATTCATAGCTTCTTTTACTCGCGTCCATTAATTACTCCTGGGCCATAGTAATACCACTTACAGAACTTCTCGGTGAAATTTCCCTATGGCGAAAATAAATATTAGAATAGAAAAAATTTTTCCTATAAACATAGAATTGTTAAGGACTTACCTATGGGCTCCATCTTTACAAAAATTATTAACAACGAACTTCCTGCCTACCGAGTTTTGGAAAACGATAAGGTTATAAGCTTTCTAACAATTGAACCAATACACCCCGGGCATACTCTTGTTATTCCAAAAACTGAAGTAGACCACTGGATGGATGTTCCCGAGGATGAGTATCAAGAGGTTTACTATCAAGCCAAACGAATCGGTAAAGCGATTCAAAAAGTAACAAATAGCACTCGAGTAGCTCAAGCAGTTGTCGGCTTAGAGGTACCACACTTTCACCTTCATTTAATCCCGATGTGGCAGCCCAGTGACCTCGACTTCAAAAAAGCAACCCCAGCGACGTCTGATGATTTAAAATTGATGCAAGAAAAAATATTGAGCGAATTAGATTAAGAAACGCTTATATTAATATTATAGCCCTGATGCTTCCTAAGATTAATTACGCCTGAATCAAAAATTAAATATTGTCCTTTAATTCCAAGAAGAGTTCCTTCAACTTTTGGGTTTTTATCAAAACCAAGACTCGATATCTTTGTAGGATACTCCACAACAGGGTAATTAATATCAATGACAGACTCTTCGATTTCCTCGGCTCCCATATCATCAAAAAGTTCCGCAAACTCTTCGAATACCATTTCTTTTTGCTCTTCAAGATCTACATCACTACTTAGTCCTTTGAGCATATTTCTCCAGTTAGTTTTATCATTAAACATGGATTTTAACTCAACCTCTACCTGTCCGGAGATCATTCGATTATCCACCTCTACAAGGGGAATCGCTCTGGTCGCCCCTTGATCGATCCACCTTGTAGGCACTTGAGACTTTCTTGTTATTCCAACTTTTATTGAACTTGTGTCTGACAAGTAAATAACATGGGGAGCAAAACAGTTTGCCTTACCCCATTCTGGCTCGCGGCATGTACCTTTATCAAAATGACACAACTCTGGCTTTACAATACACATGTCACAAGCAGCCAGCTTCATAAAAGATTCATAACTATAGCCTTGGCCGTATGATTTCTTTATTTTTTTCCCGGAATGAATACAATTTATATCTCCGGAGAACTCCAGGCTAATTTTTTTTTCAAGAAATTGATTCATCAATAAAAGTTCATCACCAATGGGAAGTTTATATTCAACAACCTCACCAAGAGTGCTTTTCATTTTTAAAATATTTCCAGAAGTAATCATTATGGTCCTTATTTAAAGCAGGCAGTCAGTGAATTTTCACAAAGCTTAACGAGATCATCTCTGGATAGATTCAACTCCTCGTAGCATTGATACAAGTTTTCACCGAGGTATCCACAAAAATAAGCAGGATCATCAGAATTAACCATTACATGAAGACCCATATCAAGCATTTTTTTAAGATTGTGATCTTTGAGCTCATCAACAACACAAAGTTTTAAGTTGCTGAGAGGGCAGACTGTCAGTGGAATTTTTTTCTCCACTAAATAGCTCACAAGCTTTTCATCTTCAGTGCAACGAACACCATGA
>MDTG01074558.1_pt1 | contig 18686 bp, 18 predicted proteins | sample 811421 | NCBI WGS metagenome assembly MDTG01 (sample SAMN05326645, study PRJNA326480) | marine metagenome | isolation source: seawater | place: Pacific Ocean: South East | collected 2011
ATCCTTGATTCCGGTGGCGAGCCGAGTGCTCGACCTCAGTCAGCGGTCAGGCACGTGCGCGCTCAACGGAAAGGTGAGGAGCCGTACGCCGCAGGCGCGCGCCGTGCATGACCGGTTTGACCTTGTACTCAGCCGATCTTGATCTCCACCGAGCTCTTGCCGTCCTTGTCGGCCACGTGCACCGCACAGGCGAGGCAGGGGTCGAAACTGTGGATGGTTCGGAGAATCTCGATCGGTTGTTCCGGGATGAGCAGCTCGTGACCGACCAGCGAGGCCTCGTACGGACCTTCCTGGCCCTGCGCATCACGAGGACCTGCATTCCATGTCGACGGAACCACGGCCTGGTAGTTTGCGATCTTCTCGTCCTTGATCACGATCCAATGCCCAAGCGCACCGCGCGGCGCTTCCATGTAGCCGGCGCCCCTGGCTTCCTTGGGCCAGGTTTCCGGTTCCCACATTTCGTTGTTGTGGGTGCGCGTATCGCCGGCGTTGATGTTGGTCATCAGGCTGTCGAACCAGTTCGACATTTCGTCGGCGATGATCTTGGTTTCCAGCGTTCTGGCTGCCAGCCGCCCGCCGGTCGAGAACATCGACTCCAATGGGAGTTCCAGTTTCCCGAGTGCCATGCCGGCCAGTTCGCGGGTGGGCTCGTGGCCTGCCGCGTAGAGTGTCAGCACACGTGCCAGGGGACCGACTTCCATCGCCTTGCCTTTCCATCTCGGGGACTTCAGCCACGAGTAGCTGGAATCGCCGTCGAGGTTCTTGTACGGCGGGGCGGGGCCGTCGTAGGCGAACTTGGTCTCGCCGTCGTACGGATGCAGTCCCTGATCCTTGCCGCCCTCATAGTCGTACCAGGCATGGGAGACGAATTCCTGGATCTCGTCTTCGGCGTGCAGATCGACCTCGTGAAGCGTCGACAGGTCGCGATCCAGAATGACCCCGCGCGGGATGAGCAGGTTCTCGGTGCGCCAGATACCGTCGGCGGGGAAGTCCCCGTAGCAAAGGAAGTTGCCGACGCCCTCGCCGTGGAACGGCTTGAACCAGTCCTTGTAGAAGCCGCCTATGGCCAGCGTGTCGGGAACGTAGACCTGGTCGACGAAGGACTTCATCAGTTCGATGATGTTCTTGACCTGCTGCAGTCCGGTCGTGTTGACGGAAGTCTGTCCGGCGCCGCCCTCGGTTGCGTGGACGCTGATGCCGACGGGGGCGCCGCCGACCACGAAGTTCGGATGCGGGTTCTTGCCGCCGAAGATCGCGTGCAACTTTGAGACTTCGCGCTGCCATTCCAGCGCTTCGAGATAGTGCGCCACGGCCATCAGGTTGGCTTCGGGCGGCAGCTTGTAGGCGGGGTGACCCCAGTAGCCCTTGGCGAAAATGCCCAGCTGACCGGCCTCGACGAAGTCCTTGATCTGCTTCTGGACATCGCGGAAATAGCCCGGCGACGACTTGGCGTAACCCGAGATTGACTGGGCCAGCCCGGAAGTGGCGGCGGGATCGGCCTTCAACGCCGAAACCACGTCCACCCAGTCCAGCGCATGCAGGTGGTAGAAATGCATGACGTGATCGTGGATGTACTGCGCGCCGATCATCAGATTCCTGATCAGCTGGGCGTTGGGGGGAATCTCGATCTTGAGCGCGTCTTCCACCGAGCGCACCGAGGCGATTGCGTGCACCAGCGTGCATACGCCGCATATCCGCTGGGCGAATACCCATGCGTCGCGCGGGTCGCGGTCTCTCAGGATGATCTCCAGGCCGCGCACCATCGTGCCCGAACTCAATGCCCGCGTGATCTTGCCCTGTTCGGTTTCCGCTTCGATCCTCAGGTGACCCTCTATTCGGGTGACCGGGTCGACAACGACAGTGTTGTTAGCCATGGATTACTACTCCTTTATCTGTGTGGCGACCAGCTCGATGAGGCTTTCGGTCTTCTTGTTCCAGTCGTAGTGCTCGCCGGCTTCGTTGAAAGACACCCGGCAATCCGAACAACTGGTCAGGAAGCGCTTTGCGCCGGTATCGTCGATTTCCCGCAGTTTCAATTGCTGAGCACGGCTGCGAAGCTCGCGTGCGCTGTCGAGATCGTTGACCCCGCCACCGCCGCCGCAGCAGAAACTGAACCCTTTCTTGTTATGCATTTCAAGCAGGTTGACCCCCATGGCATCCATGAGCTGGCGCGGCGCATCCATGATGCCGCCCTTGCGAACCAGCTGGCAGGGATCGTGGAATGCGAAGCTCTCGCCGTTGACCTTCGAGAGCTTGAGCTTCCCGGCCTCCAGCTGTTCGGCCAGGAACTCGGTCACGTGCCGGACGCGGAAGGGCAGTTCTTCACCGAGAATCTCGGCTGCCTGCCAGCGCAGTGCGGTGTAGGCGTGGCCGCACTCGGGCACGATGACGAGCTTGGCGCCGAGCTTTTTGGCCGCGTCCGTGATGCGCTTGGTGATGCGTTTTTGCAGTCCGCGGCTGCCGGCGTAGTAGCCATAGTTTTCGGCGATCAACGCATCGCTGCGGAACGTGTAGCTGACGCCGAGCTTGTTGAAGATCTTGATCATGGCGGCGACCGATTCCGGGTTCTGCTCCAGATCGGTGCGCGGGAGGCACAGAAGGATATCGGCCTTGTCCTTGTCCAGCGCCACGTTCAGGTCATGATCCCTTGCGATGTCCTGGAGCACTTCGGAATAGGGCCGGTCGGATTCCTCCGGCTGACCGGTTTCGGCCTGGTGCTTCGCCCTGTCCATCAGCGGCTTGGGCGCGAGTCCTGCGGCGGCCATGCCGCGCCGACCGATCTCGATCATTTCGGCCACTTCGATGCCCATCGGACAGATCAGGCTGCAGCGGCCGCACTGCGAACAGCTGTCGAAAAGCAGCTCCTGCCATTCTTCCAGTTGCTCGGTGGTGACCTTCTTTTTCAGCCCGAACAGCTTGAAGAACGGGGCGAACGCGCCGGACTCGCGGCGGTAGGCCTGCTTGAACGGTTCGGCCTTGAGGATCGGCGTGTACTTCGGATCCTCGGTGGCGATGTAGTAATGACAGGCGTCGGCGCACATGCCGCAGTGAATGCACGACTCGAGGTTGGTCGCGGTATATGCGCCGAAGTGATGGGCGAATTCGGCCATCGCGCGTTCTTCACGCTCGCTGGGCGAAAGCCGGTCCTCGGGTGCGGCCTTGCCGCTGTAGGTCTGGGTGGCAGTGTTCATGTTGAGGCTCCCTTTTTCGCGTGCGTATACCCGATGAAGAAACGGGCGGGAAGAATGTAGAAAGCGTGCATCAGCTTGCTGAACGGGAACCAGATCAGGAGCACGTTGAACGCGATGATGTGCGCCGCCAGGATCAGTTCATAACGTCCGCCGATACCGAATACGGCCATGACGCCGGTGATCATCAGCGTAAACAGGATGACCAGCGTGAACCAGTCGTCGAAGTTCGAGATGCGCCGCAGCGGCGGGTGCATGTAACGCCTGATCGTCGCGATCAACAGAAGGAAGATCGTGACGACGGAAACGACGCTGATGATACCGCTCGGGATCGTAGGCCACCAGGAAGCGTTGATGCCGAACAGGTTCTTCCAGAATACAACGTGGGGAGCGCCCAGAAGCACGATGGCGAACAGTCCGATGTGGTATCCGTACCCTACGGCCTCGCCGAACGCGGTCCGGTTCAGGAATTCCGGATGCGGCCACGAACGGTTGCCGACGGCAATCGCGCCCTTGACGGCGGACTGGCCGGCCGAGGTGCGCCATTCACTCTTGCGCTTTCTCCAGCCCAGCATGAACGTGGTGACGAGTCGCCACAGCACGCCGAAGACGAAAACGATCAACGCGATATGCAGCATTGTGCCGCGTGAGAACTCGAGCAGTGTCATGATGATGTCTCCTTGTCGACCTGGCCGGACAGTTTCTTCTTGCGTCGATTGGCTGCGAGTGCGGCCGCCGCGCCGACGGCGACGCCGGCTGCGGCTGCGCCGGCGATCTGGCCGGTATCGTTGAACAGTTTCGAGGTGACCGGTTCGTAGAAGCCACCCTGATCCCAGAAATCGGGCTCGGAGCAACCCAGGCAGCCGTGACCGGATTCAACCGGCCAGGACGTGCCGCCGTTCCACTTGATCGTGGCGCATGCGTTGTAGGTGGTAGGGCCGCGGCAACCAAGCTTGTAAAGGCACCAGCCGTTGCGCGCGCCCTCGTCGTCGAACGACTCTGCGAACAGGCCAGTGTCGTAGAAACGGCGGCGGTAGCAGCGATCGTGAATGGTGTTGCCGAAAAATGCCTTCGGGCGAAGGTGCTTGTCCAGTTCGGGAACGCCGGAGGCGAGGAAGCTCACCAGCGTGCCGGTCATCACTTCCGGAATCGGCGGGCAGCCCGGAACGTTGATGATAGGCTTGTTCTTGATGATGTCCGACACGCCTACCGCACCGGTCGGGTTGGGGTACGCCGCGCCCACGCCGCCATAGGAGGCACAGACGCCGACCGCGACAATGGCGGCGGCGCCTTCGGCGGCTTCGTGCAGCTGGTCGACGAAGGAGTGTCCGGCGCTTGCGCCGTAGATTCCGTCAAGCTTTGTCGGGATCGAGCCGTCGCAGATCAGGATGTACTCGCCCCAGGCCTCTTTCATCGCCTCGTGGCGGGCTTCTTCGGCCGCATGGCCGGCCGCTGCCTGCAAGGTATGGTTGTAGTCCAGCGAAATCGTCTCGAAGATGAGACTCTCGAGAGAAGGCGCAAATGAGCGCGTCAGCGATTCGAGGCAGCCCGTGCATTCCTGGAACGGCATGTAGATGACCGTCGGACGCCTGGCGGCTCGCAGTTGCTGAGCGAACGCCGCGGTCATGCCCGGCGGCATTGCCATCAATGCCGTGATCCCGGCGCAGTACTTCAGGAAGCGCCGTCGTCCGACGCCGTTCTCGTCCATGATCTGACCGATGGTCGGTCGTTCCTTGCGATTTGATGTGCTCATTTAGGCTGCTCCTTGCGATTGTGCTTTTGAGCGTTCTCTCAATTGGTCTCGCAGGTGCCGGACTGCGTCCGCTATCTGGTCGGGTTGGGCGCTGAGAAAGTCGGGGAACCGCGTGATCTCGATGAACTCGGCAAGGATTCGGCCGTCCTTGCCCGTGTGCTGGATCCACCACACGCCGGCATACGCGGTTTCGCGAATCCGGGTAGGTCCATCCAGTTCCAGGGTGAGGTCGATTTCGCCCTGGCCAAGCATCTTCTTGATGCCGTGAAATTCGTCCGGCGCCATCGGCAGACTCTTGAGGTCTATCGCGGCGGTCTCTCCCGTATCATGAAGGCGCTGTAGATGGGAGAGAATCTCGTGAGCCATGGCCTGGACTCCGCCGCCAATGGTGGCGCTCTTGCCAGGCGCGGATTTGATCGTGAGCGGAATGGCCGCGGTCATGCGGCTTCCCCGACCAGTTCGGCGATGATCTCGACGGCCTCGTCGACGGCCTTGTCGACGGCTGCGCTCGGCGTGGAGCTCCACGCGACGTTCAACGGCTGGATGCCGACCATCGCGTAGCGCGGCGGCATGCGGCGGCGCAGGCGAGCGGCGGTCAGAACGTCGAGAAGATTCACTTCATGAACGCTGGGCCGGCGGCTGGTGGACAGGAAGTCGTCCATTTCGGCGTTCTGGAACAGGCGCACCGTGCCGGGCTCGGAATCCAGCTCGGCGGCATCGACGATGACCAGGAACTCCGCGTTTTCGACCTGTTCGAGAAGGGTGAAGGAAAGCGTGCCGCCGTCGACCAGTTCGACGTGGTCGGGCAGGGTTTTGCCGCGCAGTCTTTCGATGGCGTGGATGCCGGCACCGTCGTCGCCGAGCAGGTTGTTGCCGATGCCGATGACCAGCGTTCCAGAAGGGAACTCCTGCGGTATCGAACCTGTGTCTTCGGCCGTTCCAAGTGTTGCAGTCGGTTGCATCGGCTCCTCCCGTGATGCGACAGGAACGATACTAATCCCGGGTCGAACATTGCCATTTGATTCAGGTCAAAACCGCAGACTTTGGCTGGCGGGCCCGTCTTGCGGCGAAGATTGATTTGAGTCATGTTTGGCTTCAATCCCCGCTGATACGCTTTCATCCCCGATCAAGCCCGGATGTCCGAAATGCATGAAATGGCGGTTTGCAACGAATTGCTGGCACAGGTCCGCGCCAGCGCCGTTCAGCACGGCGCTCGAAGCGTCGCGACCATTACCGTGCGAATCGGTGCGCTTTCGGGCGTTGAGCCCGATCTGCTCGAACGCGCCTTTACCATTGCCCGTGCCGGCGATTACACTGACCAGGCCCGGTTGGTGATCGAAACCATCGGGGTCCGAATCCGCTGCCGCGCTTGCGGCAACGAAAACGACGCGGCGGCGAACCGGCTTCTTTGCAGTGCCTGCGGCGGTTATACCGTCGACCTCGTAGGCGGAGACGAATTGCTGCTCGCCAGTATAGAACTTCAGGGCATCCCCGATGCCGAGCGCTCGAATCAGGGCGAGAACGCACAAGGAGAGAACAGTTATGTGTGAGACATGCGGTTGTTCCATCCCCGGCCACGAGCATCCCGAGCCGGCCGACACGCATACCGTCGAGGTCCTGAAGGGACTCATGAGTTCCAATGATCACGCCGCGGCTCACAATCGCGAGCACTTCGATCGCTCGGGCGTACTCGTGGTCAACCTGATGTCATCCCCGGGAGCGGGCAAGACGCGCCTGCTGGAGCAGACTGCTGCAGGGCTCGGCGGCCGCCTGAACATCGCCGTGATCGAAGGCGACCTGGAAACCGAAAACGATGCCGAAAGGCTCCGGCGAGGCGGGATACGTGCGCACCAGATCACCACCGGCAGCGCCTGCCATCTCGACGCTCACCTGATCCACAGGGCATTGCACGAGTTCCCGCTCGCCGACGAGCAGGGGGCAGTGGATATCCTGTTCATCGAGAACGTCGGCAACCTGGTATGTCCTGCGGCGTTCGACCTCGGGCAACACCTGAACGTCGTGCTGCTGTCGACCACCGAAGGCGACGACAAGCCCGCCAAGTACCCGGTCATGTTTCGCGCCGCCGACCTGGTCGTGGTCAGCAAGTGCGACCTGCTGCCGATGCTGGACGATTTCAGCGTCGACCGCGCCAGGGCTTCGCTGGCGGGGCTGGGCAACGAGACCCCGGTGATTCAGACGGCAGCCGGCAGGCAGCCGGATATCACCGACTGGATCGCATGGCTGGAAGCGCGGCGCGCGGAACATCCTGCGACGGCGGAAGAGCGGGCGCCGGCGACACAGACCGCCTGATCCGGACCCGGACCCGAAAAAAATCGGCGCCTCGAGGGCGCCGATTTCGTTTCCGGATATCTCATCCATTCTGCGTAACCTGCGGTTACGCGTTTGATTCTTGAACTTCTACCTGGTCACGCACCACGATCGTCGCTGGCGGCGTTCAATCTCGGCAGCAGCTTGCGGTGTACCAGGATGATAAGGCCCGAAACCGCAAAGGCCAGCACGAAGACGCCGATTGCCGGACCGGCCTGGCTCATGATGTCGGGGTCGGCCACCAGTACGATGGCCAGCGCGATCATCACGACGCCCCCCACCAGCTTGAGGGCGCGGGCCTGGCCTTCCTGGAATTTTTCGATCCTGAGTTTGGCCACGGCGATGAAGAATATCACCAGCTCGTCGAGCAGGTAGATGACCAGGTAGGCGGCCAGAAGGCCGAAGAACGCGGCGGTACTTACGCTGTGAGCGCTGACGATACCGCTCCAGATCACGGGAAAACCGGCCGTGCAGGGCAGTTCGATCAACGCGATGCCTGCAGCCATGACCGCGGTCGCCGCGCCCAGCGCGAGCGGTGAGCGGCCGTTTGTCATCAGGCCGCGGAATTTCTGGTAAATGCCCGGCTTGTACTTGTCGTCTATGGTGAAGGAGAAGCCGCGCTTGAACCAGAAATAATCCTTGACGTTGACCAGGCCGAACGTCAGCGCGAACAGCGCTACGATCCAGTACATCCAGGGCAGGTAAGTCGCATAGGCCAGAACGCTGAAGACGCCGACGATGAAAAGCCCATAGACCGCGGCGGTGGTGACCAGGAACACCGATCCGACGATGACCACGCGCTTGCGCGAGCCGGAATGCAGCACCAGGGCGATCAGTATGGTGAGCAGCCAGAGCGAGCACGGGTTGAATCCGTCGACGAACGCGATGATGGCGGTACTGAGGAGCAGCGGCTGGTAGCTCAGGTCGATGGTGCCGAGAAGTGGAATGTCGATGACGGCATCGACGCTCTGCGCGGGCTGGTCGCCGGGTGCCTGTTCGGCGAACGAAAGCTGACGAGCATAGTCGCGAGAATCGGGACAGCCGACGTCCAGGCAGGCCTGCAGGCGCTGCTCGATTTCTTCGCGTATCTGCGGGGTGTCGCCGACCCAGACCGATCCGCCCAGGAACACCATGGGCACCGAACCCGGCTTGATGTCGTGTGCGTCGGACATCGCACGCAGGAGGTCGTGGTGTTCGCGCGTGGCCATGATTTCGTAATAGCGCACCTCGACATCGGGATTTTCGCTGGCCAGCTCATCGGTGAACTCGCGTTGCGCGTTGCAGTGGGGGCAAGTGGCGCTCTTGAAGACGTACAGTGTGACCGGGGCATCGCCGCCGGCGGTTTCCGGCTCCGAACCGGCTTGAGCAACCACGCGGTCTGTTGCCAGCATTCCCAGGACGACCACCAGCGCCAGGAGTGTCCTGGTCATGGTTGCGACGCTTGTCGCGACAAGCGTCGATCGCAGGCGCGAAAAATATGGGTGCGGCGCGCTGTATGTTTCCCCGGTTGCCGGGACTGAAGCGGCGATTGCGCTCTGGGTCGTCATGGTCTTCCTTTGTTCGCTTCTTCGTTCGTACTGGACGGGGATTCTATCCCCGCTCATACCCGCGGTTTTTGTCCTGCATCAAACGCCGGCCGGGCGCTGAAGGCCTTCCGAGGCCGTGCATAATGTAGCGAGTCCGCACCGGAGATCATATCGTGACCGAGAGATTCACCGTATCCCTGGATCGGGAGCTGGCCGAAGCATTCGAGCGCTACCGGCAGAGGCTGGGCTACGGCAGCCGATCCGAGGCCATACGCGACCTGCTGCGAGGGTTCCTGGCCCGACAGCGTGCCGACGAGGATCCCGACGTTGGATGCGTCGGCATTCTGACCTATATCTACGATCATCACCAGCGCGACCTGGCCGGGCAACTCACGGATGCACAGCACGATCATCATGATCTTTCGGTGGCCACGCTGCATGTCCATCTCGACCACGATCACTGCCTTGAGACAAGCGTACTTCGCGGACCGCTGGGCCGGGTCCGGAAGTTCTCCGACCAGTTCATCGCCAGGCGAGGCGTCCGTCACGGCGACCTGCACCTGGTGCCGGTAACCGTGGCGCAGGACCAGCACCCGCACGACGATCAAGGGCGTGACGCATCCGGCGGGCGTCATGAGCACATCACACCGCACGATTAAACGCGTTGGTTTACCTGATCACGAACGCGATTCAGCCACTTTTCCGGAAAGGCTTCTTCGGCCGCGGATTCACGCGGATGAACGCTGATGGTTGGTCGTAAGGGAAAACATCTCGAGGAGGCGCTTCCAGCCACCTGCACGGCGGCGTCGCGTCGACAAGCCGCTTCGTGTTCCCTGTTTAGGTTTTCATCCGCGTTTTCCGCGTAGATTCGCGGCAAAAGAACGGGCTCCGACTCGCCCCATGCGTGGCCTGGAGACGAAAATTGATGTGGCTCATTTCCGGTTATGAAGAATACTGCTATCTTTCATACCCAGTCCAACTCAGGTCAGACCCATGGTCGCGATTCGTGGTTACGGAATGCCGCGGAGCAAACTCCGGCGCTATCGGCAAGCCGGAATGCTGCCGCTATTGCTGGTCGGGCTGATGCTGGCATCCGGCGGCGCGCTTGCTCACGGCGTCGACTATCGCATCGAGCGCGGCGAGGCCGTGCTGGTGCATTTCAGCTCGCAGCATGATGGCCCGATGGTCGGGGCCGGGTTTCGGGTGTTCTCCCCGGATGGTCGGAGAATCTTCTCCAGCGGAAATACCGACGCGCTCGGTCGCGCCGTGTTCGTGCCGGACCAGTCGGGCGAGTGGCGCGTGCTGATGGCGACCGAAGACGGCCACGGGGCCGAGGTGGAGGTGCATGTCGAAGGCGGCGCGGAAGCCGCCGGCCCGGGTCGGGACAGGGATTCCGGGGTGCCCGTTGCAGGCCGTATCCCGGCCACGGCGGCCGGCATCGGCTATCTGTTCGGCCTGGCGGGACTGCTGGCACTCTGGCGGCTGCGGCGCTGAGCCGTGCATATCCCCGACGGGTTGATTGCGCCGCAGGCCTACCTGGCCGCAGCCGCGATTGCGATTCCATGCTGGGCGTATGCGGTCAAGCGGGTCTCGACCGCGCTGGATGAAGCCGCGATCCCGCGCCTCGCGGTGCTGACCGCGCTGGCTTTCGTTCTGTCGACCATCATGCTGCCGCTGCCCGGCGGGACGTCCGCGCACCTTTACGGAATGGGGTTGCTGGTGCTGGCGTTCGGACTCTGGCCGGCCTTCCTGGCTTTCAGCCTGGTGCTTGCGCTGCAGGCCCTGTTGCTGGGCGCCGGGGGGATTACCGCGCTGCCGGTCAACGCGTTGACCATGGGGCTGGTTGGAGGCGCAGTGGTTGTCGGCGCGCGTTCGCTGCTGGGCGCCAGTAGGTCGGCGTGGGCCACCGTGCTGCCGGTATGGCTGGGCGTGGTCGTCGCGGCAACCGGCCTGGCGCTGGTGCTCGGGGCGCAACCTTTGCTCGGCAGCGATGCCGCCGGTCGACCGCTGTTCTTTCCGTTCGGGCCGGCGGTCACGCTACCGGTGATCGTGCTCCCGCACATGATCATCGGCCTGCTCGAGGGTGTCCTGACCTGGATGGTTCTCGGGATGCTCGAATCGCGCAGGGCGACGACATGAGGGATAGAGCGATCCTGCTGTGCTGGCTTTCGGCGGTGGTGGCCATCACCTTCGTGCACGATCCGCGTGTCCTGGGTGCGCTGCTGTTGATCTCGCTTGCGGCGCAGGGCCGTTCGGCACCGAAGATCGCACTGCGCGCGCTGGTCGCGGTAGCGCTGGTGAATGTGACGGTAAGTGCCGCCTTTGTCGTTTCCGCGTGGCTGGCGGGTGCCGACTGGATGACATTCGTGCTGCGCCTCAACCTGCGGGTCTTCCTGCTGGCGTTGCTGACCTTCTGGATGATCCGGCACGTGGACCTGGCGCGCGCGGCCGCGCCCTGGCCGTCGCTGCAGTTCCTGGTCGTGCTGGCCCTGGGGCAGATTCGGACCTTCACGAGCCTGTTGGCCGATTACCGAATGGCATTTTCCAGCCGAAGTCCGACCCGCCCGCCGCTGCGCGTGCGCTTCGGCAGCGCCGGGCGCCAGGCGTCGGCGATGCTGGAAAAAGCCGAGCGGCAGTCCGAAGAACTGAACCAGGGGATGCGCGCCAGGGGGTTCTTCGACCGGGAATTTCTTCAGTGATAGAACTCGAGCGCGTCACGCATGCTTATCCCGACGGCACAGCGGGCGTCTGCGAGGTCGGCTTTGGCCTGGCGGCAGGCGAACGCGTGGTGCTGCTCGGATCGAACGGCTGCGGCAAGAGCACCTTGCTGAAGCTGATGGCAGGGTTGCTGTTGCCGTCCAGCGGGCAGGTGCGCTTCAGAGGCGACCCGGTGACCGCAGCTCGCCTTCGCAAGCGGGACTGGTGCCGCAGGTTTCGGGGCGAAGTCGGGCTGGTGTTCCAGCACCCGGAGACGATGCTGTTCAATCCTACGGTACTCGAAGAGATCGCCTACGGCCCGAGCCGGCTGGGGATGGAAGATCCGACCCGGCAGGCACGCGAGTGGGCCGAACGCGTCGGGCTGGCCCAGTATCTGGAAAAGCCGCCGTACCGGCTCAGCGGCGGCGAGAAGCAGCGGCTTTGCCTGGCCTGTGTGCTGGCCTGCGAGCCCACCGTGCTGCTGCTCGACGAGCCCACCGCCAGCCTGGATCCGCGCGCGACCGGCTGGCTGGTCGATTTCCTGCTGGACCGCAAGGAACTGACCACGCTGGTCTCGACCCAGAATCTGTCGCTGGCCGCCGAACTCGGCGAGCGTGCGCTGATTCTCGGCGAGGACGGCCGCCTCATGTTCGACGGTGGCCTCCGCGACGCGCTAGCCGACACCGAGCTGTTGTGGCGGGCGAACCTGGCCCACAGGCACGAGCACCGGCACGCCGACGGCACCGAGCACCGTCACGTGCACGTGCATCGCAATTGGGAATGACAATCGGGAATGACAATCGGGGATGACAATCGGGGATGACAATCGGGGATGAGTGCATGCCGTTGATCAGCATCGACGACGAATCCGGAACGACGCGATCGGGGTGCAAATGACCGCTGACTGGCTGGCGCAGTCGATGCTGCCCTGGGTACTGGCGGCGGTGATGCTGGCGATGGGGTTGAGCCTGGAAACCGGCAACTTCCGGCGGGTCGCTCGCCATCCTGGCCGGATGGCGCTGGGGCTCGGGCTGCAGATGCTGGTGCTTCCGCTGCTGTCCTGGGCGGTGGTACTGATTGTGCCGTTGAGTCCGGCTGCCGCCGCGGGCCTTCTGCTGGTCGCGCTGGTCCCCGGGGGCGCGACGTCCAACCTGTTCACCTACCTGGCCCGCGGCGATCTCGCGCTTTCGGTGTGCCTGACCGCGGTCACGGCGATGCTGGTGCCTTTCACGCTCCCGCTGATCATGATGCTGAACTTTCGTCTGCTCGGACTGCCGGCGTCAGAATTCACCCTTCCATACTGGACCGTGGTGGGCCAGCTGATGCTGGTCACGCTGGTCCCGGCGCTGGCCGGCATGTGCATTCGCCGCGCGCTCGGCCCGGGGCGCGCCGACCCGCTGCTGCCGACGGTCCGGCGGCTGACCGGCATCGCGATGATCGCAATCGTGCTGGCCCTTTTCACCGCGTACTTCGATCGGCTGCCGGCGTTCGCGAGCCTGGAAACCGTAGCGGTCCTCTTGCTGTGTTCCACGGCGATGCTGTTGGGCGACAGGGTTGCACGGCGGGCCGGGTTTCCGGAAGCCAGCGTGCGCTCGATTACCGTGGAGGTCGGCGTGCAGAATGCGGGCGTGGCCATGATGGTTGCGTTCGCCATTCTCGAAAACCCGGTCCTGGGCATCGTGCCGCTGCTGTACGGATTGATGATGAACGTGCCGGCATTCGCATGGGTCCTGCAAAAGACCCGACGCACCTGCACAGTGCCCGGCGAACATGCGTCCGCGGTCGCCCGCGAGAGTATCGACTGATCAAGGCCGTTCAGAGGCTGGCTGGGATATCGCTGCCGGGTTTCCACCCGGGCCGTTGTTGCGGCGTCAGGTGCCGGGGCCGCAATCCATGCATTCATCGGCGGATTCCGGGCCCAGCTTGAGCTTGTCGTGCAGGTCTCTGAGCGCGGTGCGAAGACCTTCCTCGATGACCGGGTGATAGAAGGGCATCTCCAGCAGTTCATCGACGTTCATGCGCTGCTGGGCCGCCCAGGCCAGCAGATGCGCAATATGCTCCGCGGCCGGACCGAACATCTCGGCGCCCATGAACCGACCGGTGCCGTGCGCGCCGTAGACCCGCAGCAGGCCGCGATTCCGGCCGATGACCCGACTGCGGCCCTGGTTCTCGAAATTCACCGAGCCGACCGCGAAGCAGCCTCGACAGCGCTCGTCGGTCTGCTGGATGGTCAGGCCCACAGCCGCGATCTGCGGATCGGTGAACACCACCGACATGGGAACTCGCCGATTGCCGGTCTGCACAGCCGGGTAGCGCCCGGCGTTGGCGCCGGCAATCCGCCCTTCGTCGGCCGCTTCGTGCAGGATGGGCAGTTCATCGTTCGCATCGCCGGCGATGAAAATCGGGCTGTCGCCGCAGCGAAGCGTGTAAGGGTCGAACTCGGGCACGCCGCGGTCGTCGAGCGCCAGGCCGGAGTTTTCCAGGGCGAGTCCATCAACGTTCGGGCGGCGCCCCGTCGCCGCCAGGAGGTAGTCGAAGGTTTCGCTGACCTCGGTGCCGTGCTCGTCGCAAAAGCCTATTTCGACGCCGGCGTCGGTTTCGCGTACCCCGGTGGTGCTGGCGTCGGGATCCAGCGGAAACTCGTCCCTGAAGGTTGCCAGTGCGATTTTTCGGATCTCCGGGTCCCGGATGGGGCCGACGGCGCCGCCGACGCCGAACATCCGGACTCGAACGCCGAGGCGGGAAAGCGCCTGGCCGAGCTCCAGGCCGATGACCCCGGGACCGAACACCGCAACCGACTCGGGCAGGTCGGTCCACTCGAACACCTCGTCGTTGGTGACCAGGCGACTCCCGGCGCCCTTCAGGAATCCGACCACGTTGGTGCGCGAGCCGGTCGCGATCACGATGCGTTCGGCATTGATCCGCGGTCCGTCCTCGACTGCCAGGACGTTCGGGGCTTCGAAGCGCGCCATGCCCCGAACCCGCTGCTCGGCCGGAATCTTCTCGACCGAATCGAGCACGAAGCCGACGAAACGATCGCGTTCGCGTCGCACGCGTTCCATGACCGCCTTGCCGTCGATGTGCACGGGCGCCGCATGCACGCCGAAACGACCGGCGTTCTCGGCCGAATGCGCGGCCTCGGCGGCCGCGATCAGCAGCTTGCTCGGCATGCAGCCGACACGAGCGCATGTCGTACCGTAGGCGCCGCCTTCGATCAGGACCACGCGTTCGGCGTGCCTGGCGGCCTGGCGAAACGCGACCAGCCCCGCGGTGCCGGCGCCGATCACGGCGACGTCGACGTCGATTTCGCGATTGGAATCACTCATTCGAAATGCTTCCTTGCCGAGCTGCGTTCCCTGAAACTGCATTTTGCGACTTCGATGTTACCCGATTCCCCAAGGCGTCGATCCAAAGCGCATGCGCGCCTGTGGCGCCCGATCGGACGCCGCCGGAAGCGGTCGGGTTCAGCGGCCCGGATACCCGAGCTTTGTCAGCGCCTGCTCGATCTCGTCGAGGATGACCGGGTCGTCTATGGTCGCCGGCGGGGTCCAGGACTTGCCGTCGGCGATATTTCTCATGGTGCCGCGGAGAATCTTGCCCGAGCGTGTCTTGGGGAGCCGTTCGACCACGGCGACGAGCTTGAACGCCGCGACCGGGCCGATGCTGTCCCGAACCTGCTGGATCAACTCGGCGCGCAGCTGGTCCTCGTCGATGCCCGATCCGGACTTCAGCACCACCAGCCCGAGCGGCAACTCGCCCTTCAGTTCATCCCGGACCCCGAATACTGCGCACTCCGCCACCATCGGATGGGCGGCCAGGGCCTCCTCCATTTCTCCCGTGGACAGGCGGTGACCGGCGACGTTGATCACGTCGTCGATGCGGCTCATGATCCAGAGATAGCCATCGCTGTCCCGAATGCCGGCGTCGCCCGTCAGGTAGTAACCGGGAAACCGCCGAAGGTAGGCATCCCGGCAGCGTCGGTCGGCGCGCCATAGTGTGGCCAGGCAGCCGGGCGGCATCGGCAGCTTGATGACGATCGCGCCGATTTCGCCGTCGGGGAGTTCGTGGCCATTGTCGTCGAGCACGCGCACATCGTACCCGGGCACCGCGCAGGTCGGCGAGCCGGCCTTGACCGGAAGCGCTTCAATCCCAAGGCAGTCGGCCGCCACCGGCCAGCCGGTCTCGGTCTGCCACCAGTGGTCGATCACCGGCACCTTCAAGTGCCTCTGCGCCCACTCCAGCGTGTTCGGGTCGCAGCGTTCGCCGGCCAGGAACAGCGCGCGCAGGCCGGACAGGTCATGGCGGTCCATGAGCTCGCCGCGGGGGTCTTCCTTGCGGATGGCGCGGAACGCCGTGGGCGCGGTGAACAGGGTGCAGACCTTGTGCTGCTCGATGACGCGCCAGAAGGTACCGGCGTCGGGCGTGCCCACCGGTTTGCCCTCGAACAGCAGCGTGGTCGCGCCGATCAGCAGCGGGGCGTAGACGATGTAGGAATGGCCGACCACCCAGCCGACGTCCGAGGCGGCCCAGAAGACCTCGCCGGGCGCGACGTCGTAGACGTTGGGCATGGACCACGCCAGCGCCACGGCGTGTCCGCCGTTGTCGCGCACGATGCCCTTGGGCCGGCCGGTCGTGCCGGAGGTGTAAAGGATATAGAGTGGGTCGGTCGCTTCCACCGGGACGCATTCGGCCGGTTCGGCGGCGGTCATTTCAGCGTGCCAGTCGAAATCGCGGCCTTCAACCAGGGTGGCGGTAGCCTGGGGTCTCGCCAGGATCAGCGTTGCCCGCGGCTTGTGCGCGGCCAGTTCGATGGCCCGGTCCAGCAGCGGCTTGTATTCGACGATTCGCCCGGGCTCGATGCCGCAGGACGCCGAGACGATCATCGTCGGCTGGGCGTCGTCGATGCGCTTGGCGAGCTCGGCCGAAGAGAAGCCGCCGAACACCACCGAATGAACCGCGCCGATGCGTGCGCAGGCCAGCATCGCCATGGCCGCGGCCGGCACCATGGGCATGTAGACGATGACCCGGTCGCCCTTGTTCACGCCGTGCGCGCGCAGGACGCCGGCAAGCAGGGCGACCCGGTCGCGCAGCTCGCGGTAAGACAGGCGCTCGATCGTGTCGGTGACCGGCGAGTCGTGAATCAGCGCGATCTGCTCGCCGCGCCCGCCGTCCACGTGGCGATCCAGCGCGTTGTGGCAGGTGTTGAGCATGCCGCCGGCAAACCAGCGATCGAAGGGCCCTTCGCCGCTCTGCAGTACGTTGTTCCACCGGCGCTCCCAGTCGATTGCATCCGCCGCCTCGGACCAGAAGTCTTCGGGATCGGAAAGCGAGCGATCGTGAACCTGCCTGTAGCCCATGCGTATCCTCCGGCCCGCCCGCTACGCGAGTCTGTCGATCTGGCGTCGTAATTCGAAACCTCGAATCCGAGTCTTGCACGAGTCATACGCGCCGGCCATTCGACTTTGATCGAATGGCGGCCAGGGTCAATGCTGTCGAGTCAAGGATTGGCTCTTGGTAGGCGCCTGCTTGCAGGCGAACAAAACCCGGCCGCCGTAGCCATTCGCCTGCAAGCAGGCTCCTGCAAAACACAGCGTTGCGGCCAAGCGCTTTTCGACGAGACCTATTCCTGTTCGTCCAGTCGATCGCCGATTTCAGCAGATCCGGGGCAGCGGATCGTCTTCCAGTTCGTCGATCAGGCGCTGGCCGCCGAGTCCCGTGGTCAGCATGACGGGACCCGGGGCATCGCCCACGGTTCCGATGACCGCTGCATCCGGCGCGACGCCGGAAAGCCGGAGCTCGGCGACCGCATCGTCGGCCTGGTCGGCGGCGATCACGGCCACGACCCGGCCCTCGCAGGCCAGGTAGAGCGGGTCGTAGCCCAGCAGTTCGCAGACCGCCGAGACCGGCTCGCTGAGTGGAATTGCCTCCTCCGCCAGCGCGATGCTCAGGCCGGTCTCGCGCGCCAGGTCCAGCGCAACCGTGGCCAGGCCGCCGCGCGTGGGGTCGCGCATGAAGCGCAGGCCGGGGCGCTTGAGCAGCATTTCGGTGATCGGCAGCACGCTGGCCGAGTCCGATTTAAGGTCGCCGCGCAGGCCATATTCCTCGCGCGCCAGCAATACGGCGGTGCCGTGGTCGCCGACGCTTCCGGAGACGATGATGCGGTCGCCCGGCTGCACCGTTTGCTGGCCCAGCGCGAGGTCGTGCGGTATCGCCCCCAGTCCCGTAGTGGCCAGGTAGACGCCGCCGCACTCGCCGCGCGCCAGTACCTTGGTATCGCCGGCCACGATCTTGACGCCGGCCTCCTGGGCCGCGGCGGCGAGTGCATCGACGATTCGTTCCAGCAGCTTGATTTCGGTGCCTTCCTCGATGAAGGCGTTGAGCGTCAGGTACATCGGCACCGCGCCGGCCACGGCCAGGTCGTTGACCGTTCCGTGAATGGCCAGCGAGCCGATGTTGCCGCCCGGGAACTCCAGCGGATCCACGGTGAAACCGTCTGTGGTCATCATCAGCCGCACGCCCTGCGGCACGTCGACCGGTGCGGCGTCCACGCTGGTGTCCAGGCCATTGGCGCCCAGTCGCGTCGCGAACAGGGCGTCGATCAGTTCGCGCATGTAGCGCCCGCCGTTGCCGTGTGCGAGGCGAACGTGCTTGTCGAGTTTCGGAGGAGTGTTTTTCATTTAAAAACCTTTTATATTCAGCAAATCAGCGTTATTTTTGAAGGTCATTTCCAGAATTGTTTCCGGACGCGGCCGCCTCGATGATCTGGCCGTAGCTGATCCCGGCGTCGTTGACAGGAACCTTGCTCGGCAGGCAGGTCGTCATCCCGCGGCGCGCGACCTGTTCGATCGCGATACTCGAAAGCAGTGCGTTCTGGAACACGCCACCGGTCAGTCCCACGTGCCGGAAGGCGTGCCTCGGCGAGAGGGTGTCGATGACGGCGCCCACCAGTTCGCCCATGGCCAGATGAAAGCCCAAGGCGCGATCGGCCCGCCGGGTCGACCCATCGGCCATCCAGGCCATCAGCGGCGACCAGTCGGCCCTGAGGATGCCGTCTTCGTCTTCGCCTTCGCGCAGTGCCAGCGCCGGGGCGTCGAGCCGACGACCGCGGCCCGCGAGCGCTTCCAGCCAGCCCGGACCCTGGCCCTCGAAGCTGGCCTCGTCGGCGACGCCGGCCAGCGCGGCGGCGCCGTCGAA
>MDTG01217938.1_pt1 | contig 18678 bp, 19 predicted proteins | sample 811421 | NCBI WGS metagenome assembly MDTG01 (sample SAMN05326645, study PRJNA326480) | marine metagenome | isolation source: seawater | place: Pacific Ocean: South East | collected 2011
AAAAATTGCAATGTCTCTGAAGGAGAATTAGGAAGGCTTTTTCCTGAAGGCATATTTGAATTAAAGCAATATTTTTTTAATGAAATAGACATAAAAATGTTAAAAAAAATAAATACACTTGATTATAGCAATATAAGAATCAGAGATAAGATCTATAATGGAGTAATAATCCGATTAGACTTATTTAAAAAAAATAAGAAGTCTATCAAACATATATTTATTAGTGAAGCCTCTAATCCATTTAAATCTTTAAAACACCTGTGGAATACTTCTGATCTAATTTGGAAGTCTGCTGGGGACACTTCTACAGACTACAACCATTATACTAAAAGAATTCTTCTTTCTTGGGTTTATATAACTACTCTCATATGTTGGTTTAGTGATAAAAGTAAGAATATTAATGATACAAAATTGTTTCTTAATAGAAGGATTGATGAAGTTTTAGAATTTGGAAAACAATCAGGAAAAGTAAAATCTAAAATATCAAAATTAAATATTTCTAATAAATTAATAAACCTTATAAAAAGTTTAAAATCGATTAAGACATAACTTTATTTTATTAAATAGTTAACATGCCCCATTTTCCTGCCAGGCCTAATTTCTTTTTTTCCATATTTATGCACTCTACAATTTGGATCATTTATTAAATTATTCGCTAAATGTATATCTGTTCCTATTAAATTTTGCATAACAATATCAAATAACCTTTCAGTGCTACCTAAATCAATTCCAACTGCAGCTCTTACTGCCTGCTCAAACTGGTCTGTAACACACCCATCCATAGTCCAATGGCCAGAGTTATGTGGTCTGGGTGCAATTTCATTAACCACTAAATCTCCATTATTAAGTTCAAATAATTCAATTGCTAGTATTCCTATAAGATCAATCTCATTAGCTATACGAAGAGCTATATTTTTAGATAATTTGGAAACTTTATCTGATATTCCAGGAGCTGGTGCAATTGTTTGATCTAGAATATGATTTTTATGCTTATTTTCTACTGTATCATATAACTTAGTTTTATTACTTTGATCTCTCGCAATAATAATACTTAACTCTCTTTTAAAAAAAATAAACTCTTCTAATATTAATTCATCACTAACTATACTTTTCCAAGCCTCTAATAAATTTGTATTAGAATCTATCTTAATCTGTCCCTTACCGTCATAACCAAACCTTCTAGTTTTTAAAACTGCTTCACCTTTTATAAGTTTTTTTGCATTAACTAAATCTTCATAACTATTGCATTCATAAAACTTAGCTGTCTGAACTTTAGCTTTATCTACTAAAAAATTTTTTTCTACTAACCTATCTTGTGATATAGATAGAACAAAAGAAGAAGGCCTTAATATACATAATTCCTCAATTATTTGAGCTGATTTAAGAGGTATGTTTTCAAACTCATATAAAGCTACATCTATTTTTTTAGCGAACTGTTTTATAGCATTTAAATCTTCATAATCATTAATATATGATTTGGAACATACTTGAAATGCTGGCGCATTAGAATCAGGGTCATAAACATGACATTCTATTCCAAGTTTAGCTGCTGCAAGAGCAATCATCCTGCCTAATTGACCACCTCCAACAATACCTAAAACTTTATCTTTCAACTGGTATTACCGGTTTATCTAAAACTGAATTTGTTTGCTTAGTTTTGTAATTTTTTACTTTTCTATCTAAAGGTTTATCATTAAGGCTTAAGATCTGTGCTGCCATTAAAGCTGCATTAGATGCTCCTGGATCACCTATAGCTAAAGTAGCAACAGGAACTCCAGCTGGCATTTGAACTATAGATAATAAACTATCCATACCACTTAGTGCTTTACTCAAGATCGGAACTCCAAGAACTGGAATACTTGTTAAAGAAGCAATCATTCCAGGTAAATGAGCGGCTCCTCCTGCCCCTGCTATAATAACCTTAATACCTTTATTTTTAGCTGCTTTTGCATAAGCATATAATCTATCTGGAGTTCTATGTGCAGATACTATATTAAGCTCATAAGGAATAGAAAACTGTTCTAATATTTTAACGGCATTTTTCATGGTCTCCCAGTCAGATTGACTACCCATTATAACGCCCACTTTTTCAGAATTATTTTTTTGTTTTAACATTTACTATCCCTGCAATCTATAATTACCTTTGTCTATAAGGAAAGCGAGAAAGTATATGCATTTTATAATGTTTTTGCAAGTATAATAGTAATTATAAAAATATTTTTATAGAGATATAAACTAAAAAATTATATGATTTATTTATTCAATTAATAGAAAGTAAAAATGAAACATATAAATAATATTTTATTAAATTTTTTACATAAAATTCCTCCGGAATTGTCTCACCTTATTACTATAAAACTATTAAAAAATGGTTTAAATCCTCAAAACTTTATAAACAATTATAAAAATTTAAATGTTTCTTTAGGTAACATAAGTTTTAAACATCCTATAGGGCTTGCTGCTGGGTTTGATAAAAACGCTGAAGTCTTTCATCAAATAGATAAATTAGGTTTAGCGCATGTGGAAATAGGGACGATTACACCTAAATATCAAGCAGGAAACCGCAAACCTCGCGTTTTTAGGCTTCCTCAAGATAAAGCTATTATTAATAGGTTGGGTTTTCCAAGCAAAGGTTTACCTTATATTAGTAAACGCTTAGAACAATATAAGTCAAATATTCCTCTTGGAATAAATATAGGATGTAATAAAGAAACAACTGACTTTATTAGTGATTATTTGGAGATTGCAAAAAATTTAGGTCATTATGCCAATTGGTTAACCATTAATATATCCTCACCTAATACTCCAGGACTTAGAAACATACAAACAAGTGATATACTCTCAAAACTATTAAAAACTATAGATAATGAAAGAAAAGTAATAGAAGACAAGAGAGGATCATCATTACAATTATGGTTAAAAATTGCACCTGACTTAGAAGATATAGAATTAAAAAAGCTTATTGATACAGCAATAGATAATAATATAGATGCTTTATGTATTTCTAATACAACAATTAAACGACCTAATAATTTAATATCTAATAAAAAAATAGAAACTGGAGGGTTATCTGGAAAACCTCTTTTTTATCAATCCACATTAATGTTAGCAAAAGCTTATTTATATGCTCAGAATAAGATAAAATTTATTGGTATTGGAGGAATAGATAGTGGAGAGACAGCTTATTTGAAGATTCTTGCTGGTGCTACTATTATACAAATGTATACAGGTCTAGTATATAATGGGCCTGAGTTACTAAATAAAATTAATAATGAACTTTCAAAAAAAATTGGTGATGAATCACTTTCGACTCTAATAGGAAGTAAATCCTACGAAATAGTAAACGGTAATTACCTAGATGATTAAAACAAGTAATAATAATGTGCCCTTCTATGATGATTTAAATTTTATGATCAATAATTCAGAAGGACTTATTTTAGATATATGGGGTGTATTATGGGATGGTATTAAAGTCTATCCAGAAGCACTAAACACATTAAAAAAACTTAATGAACGTAATATTCCAATAGTTCTTTTATCTAACGCCCCTAGAAAATCTGATATAGTAAGTGAGAAGTTATCAAAAATTGGTATAGGAAAAAACTTATACAATAAAATTATATCTTCTGGTGATGTATGTAGAAATGAACTAATTAACAATACTAATATAGTTTCAGGAGTAAAATATTATTTTATAGGACTAAAGGAAGATAATGATTTATTGGATAATACTAAATTTCAAGAATCTAAAAATCCTGAAGGGTCAGACTTTGTACTAATTACTGGTCCACGTGATTTTGACCATATATTAAAAGATTACACAAATGAGTTAAAGGAATGTTTAAAATATAAGTTACCTATGATTTGTGCTAACCCAGATAAAATAGTTGTAAGACAAAATGGTAAAAAAATATTTTGTGCTGGAGCCATTGCAGAAGACTATAAAAAATTGGGAGGTATTGTTAAACAATTTGGAAAACCCTATAAAAACGTTTTTTTAGAAGCGTTAAAACATTTAAAAAAAATATCTCCTAAAATAAATTTAAGTAATGTCTCAATTATTGGTGACGGTTTAGAAACAGATATTTTGGGAGGAAATACTGTACAAATTAATACCATATTAATAACAAGTGGGATTTTATCTCATACACTCAATACTCAATATGGTCAAAGGCCAGATCTTAAAAAATTAAATAAAGCTATTTCTGCTTCTGGTAATTTTCCTACATCTGCAGTAAATATTTTTAAAATATCTCCTTAGTTTTTTAAATACTATTGACTTAACATAGATAATTAATTAGAACAAAACATGAACAAATTAATTCAACCAACATCATGTATTTGAGTAAAAAATGATATTAAACTGGCTTTACTTAGACCTAAACAGTTATTTTGCTAGTGTTGAACAACAACTGCAAAAACATTTGCGAAATAAACCAATTGCAATTGTTCCGATAATGACAGATGCCACGTGCGCAATAGCTGCAAGCTATGAAGCAAAAGCTTATGGCGTTAAAACAGGGACAATGATTTATGAAGCAAAAAAACTATGTCCAGAATTAATATGTGTAGAAGCAAAACATGAAAACTATGTTATATACCACCATAAAATATTAGCTGAAATAAACAAATATATACCTATAGAAATTATTGCCTCTATAGATGAAGTTGCCTGCAAACTAACAGGGAATCAAAAACAAGAAAAACAAGCAATTCAAATAGCTAAAAATATTAAAAAAGGCCTCCAAAAAAATGTGGGCAATTATATACGTTGCTCTATAGGAATTGCACCTAACAGATTCCTTGCTAAAACTGCAAGTAATTTAGAAAAACCAGATGGGTTACAAATTATTTATAGCAAAGATATCCCTGAGCGCATTAAACACTTTAAACTTTCTGACCTTACAGGAATAGGAAAAGCCATGGAATATAGATTAAATAAATCTGGCATTCTATCAATTTCAGAGCTTTATAATATATCTCCAAAGCATATGCGAAAACTTTGGGGAAATGTTCAAGGAGAAAAATTTTGGTATATGTTAAGAGGACAAGAAATTACTGATATTAAAACAGAAAGAAAGACTATAGGGCACAGCCATGTATTAGAACCCAAATGGAGAGCTATAGAACTAGCAGAAAAAGTTATGTTTCGCTTACTACTTAAAGCAGCCAGCAGACTAAGAAGAATGGATTACTATAGTAGCAGATTATCTCTAAGCATAAGGACAGAGAAAGGGATAAGGTTAGAAGGTAAAAGCATATTTTATAGGGCATGTGATAATAAAAAATTATTAGAAGAATCAAAAATAGTATGGAACAATCTAATTAAAAATAAAAAAATAATAAGAGTTAAAAAAATTAGTATAACACTTTATAAACTAGAAAAAAGTAATGAATTACAGCCTAATTTATTTGAAAGATTAGATAGAAAAGTAATTTTAAATACAAATCGCTTTGAAAAAATATCTCAAACCATGGATAATATTAATAGTCGTTTTGGTAGAGACAGTGTTATTTTAGGGCAGCTACCTAAAAAAATAAAATCTTTTTCAGGAACAAGGATAGCCTTTACTAGAATTCCTGATAAGCAAGAATTTAATGAATAAAAATATTATTTTCGAAAACGAATTTTAATAGGTTTTTCTTTAACTTTAATTCCGGATTTTTGAAAAATATTAATGTTTGGCTTCTTTAGTAAAGGAGACAATAATATCCCTGCAAAAAAACCTCCTAAATGAGCAAACCAGGCTACTCCAGGAGAACCAGGGTTAGAAATAGCAGCACTAATAATCTGCCCTAAAATCCATACCCCCAATAATAATACAGCAGGAAGCCTTAAAAAGGTTATAAATATTCCTAAAAAAACAAAAGTTCTTATACGCGCTCGTGGATAAAAAATTAAATAAGCTCCTAAAACACCTGATACAGCGCCACTAGCTCCTATCATAGGAATAGTACTATCCGGCGCTGATAATATTTGTGCAAAAGCTGCAACTATCCCACATAAAAAATAAAATAGGATAAAACGAAAATGTCCTAGCGCACCCTCTATATTATCCCCAAATATCCATAAATAAAGCATGTTACCAGCTAAATGCATAAATCCACCGTGCATAAACATGGAAGTAAATAAAGTGAAAATTGAAAGTAATGGTCCAGTCTGCTCTATCTTTCCAAGAAACGCTGCAGGAGTTAATCCAAAATCCATAATTATTGTATTATTGTCCTGGTAGCCTAAACCTGACTGCCAGAAAAAAATAATAATACATGTAGCAATTATAGCTATTACTAATAATGGTTTTCCTAATGCAGGATTGTCATCGTAAATTGGAATCATAAAAAGTTATATCTCAATTAGATAATGGGATTTGAACAGAGAAAGCGCCCCTGATATCACCTATTTTAAAACCATAGGCTTTATCTTCTGGGTACAATTCATTTATTCTTGTTTGCAAAGAGGCCTTTATGTTAGAACCATGACAAGTCAAACAAACTTCTCCTGTAGGTATTGCCTTCATATATCTGAAAAATGGTTTATTATTGCTGTCAAAATATACTTCCTGATAATCTATAGAAACTATAGATTCTCCTAGCACCTTTCTTTTCTCAAATTGATTTAAAATATTTATTTCCCAAGAAGAAGCTATATTAATATTATTTCTTACCTTTAAACTAGTACGTTTTAAAATGACACCTTTACTTAAAGATATGCCATCTGTAATATCTAAAGCTGCAATATTGCAATATTCTACTGCTGCAATTGGGCCTGATTCTTGCAAAACCGTCTTCAATGATTTCTTTAAACTAATAGCTAACTCTTTAATAGCAGCTTTAGCTTTTTTTTCATTAACTAATGCATCATCAGCATATGAAAGGTTAGAAAAAATAAAAAGAGCAATTATTATTCTTAATATAAGCATTATTAAACCTTATAAATTTATAATATGAACAAAGAATATCTTCATTGAAAAATAAATGCACCTTTTTATATTTTTTTAAATTAAATTGTTAGCCTATATCTGATTGACGCAACAAATAAAAAAAGTAAACTGAATAACTAAGCAAAAAATTTAGAGGGGTCACAATATGGAATATGTTCGCTTTGGATCAACAGGAATGAAAGTTTCTAAACTTTGCTTTGGAACTATGATGTTTGCAATGACAGAAGGTTGGAGAAATTATGCATTAGGGAAAAAAGATGCAAAACCTGTTTTTAAAGAAGCTTTAGATGCTGGAATAAATTTCTTTGATACAGCAGATGTATACTCTAATGGTTCATGTGAAGAAGTTACTGGCGAACTATTAAACGAAATGGCAAATAGGGATGAAATTGTTGTTGCCACTAAAGTTTATAATCCTATGGGCGAAGGGCCAAACCAAAAAGGGTTATCTAGAAAATATATTTTTAATGCTATAGATGCTTCGTTATCAAGACTTAAAATGGATTATATTGACCTCTATATAATACACCGTTGGGATTACGATACTCCAATAGAAGAAACTATGGAGACTTTACATGATATAGTGAAATCCGGAAAAGCTAGATATATAGGAGCCTCAAGTATGTTTGCATGGCAGCTTGTTAAAGCTCAAGAAACTGCAAAAAGAAATGGGTGGACACAATTTGTTTCCATGCAAAATCATGTGAATTTAATTTATAGAGAAGAAGAAAGGGAAATGATTCCATTATGTATAAATGATAACTTAGCAATTACTCCATGGAGCCCACTTGCAAGGGGGTTTTTAGCAGGAAACAGGCATAAAACAGGAGGCGGAGAAACAGATAGGTCGAAAAATGATGTTCTTGCAGATGATTACTACTATAATAATAGTGACTTCGAAATACTAGAAACATTAAAAAATATTGCTCAAGAAGAAAACCGTGAGCCTGTTGAGGTAGCGTTAGCTTGGTTATCACAAAAACCGGGAATCACATGTCCTATAATTGGCCCAGGGAAATTAACACAGTTAAAAACACTCATAAATTCCTTATCCTTAAAATTATCTGATAAACAGATTAATTTATTAGAAAAACCTTATAAACCTAAAAATATTTCAGGTCATATCTAGATAAATATTAATTTAACAGAAAGAAAATCATGATTGAAAACTTTATTAACATAGAAACAAAAGATGGTTTAATAGATACATTTGAAGTGAAGCCTGATGAAGGAGGACCATTTCCAGCAATAATAATTTATATGGATGCACCAGCAATCAGAGAAGAGCTAAGAGATATGGCTAGAAGACTAGCTAGTATGGGTTATTATGTATTGTTACCAAACTTATTTTATCGCGTAGGAAAAGAAGGATCTTATCCATTTACTTTTGCAAAAATTAGAGAAGATAAAAGTCATTTTTCAGCTATGATTAAAACTATGGACGATACAACTAATGAATTAGTAGTATCAGATACAAAATATATTCTAGATTACCTAGATAATAATGAAGAATTAAATCATGATGGTTATGGAGCTATAGGATATTGCATGAGCGGACAATATATAGTTAGTGTAAGCTCAACGTATTCTAACAAATTTGTAGCAGCAGCATCATTCTACGGTGTAAAAATACTAACTGATAAAGAAAATTCTCCTCACTTACGTGCTAATAAAATTGAAGCTGACTTATATTTAGCTTTTGCAGAAAAAGATACATGGGTTGATGAAGATGCATTAAAAAATATTAAAGAACACTTTAACAACAATACACCTCGTTTTAGAATGGAAGTTTACGAAGGAACAGAGCATGGTTTTGCTTTTCCTGATAGACACACTTATAATAAAAATGCTGCTGAAAAACATTGGTCCAGAATAAATAATTTATTTGAAAAGTCTTTAAAAAATAAATAAGTCTATATATTACTCTGCATCTGGCTGGTTTTTTGGAAGAGCATCGTAAAAAGCCTTATTATTTAAACAAGCTTCATAAATTTTATTTATCTTCGGATATTTTGTTATATCCACATCAAATCGTGCGTTATTTACAACTTGTGCAAAGAGACATATATCTATAATAGTAGGTGTATCTCCAAAACAATATATTCCTGTATCTGTATCATTTTGTAATATACTTTCAAATGGAGTAAAAGCTTTATGAACCCACTTTGAAAACCAATTTTTAACACCTACGTCATCTAAATTAAGGTCTTCTTTCAAATAATTAAGTACGTGAAGATTATTTAATGGATGAATTTCTAAAGCTATAGCATAAGCCATAGAGCGTACTTTAGCTCTTTCTAAAGAGTTCACTGGAATAATAGCTGGCGTAGGATATATTTCATCTAAATATTCTAAAATTGCTAAGGATTGGTTCAATTTCATACCTGAAGGAAACTCTATAGCAGGCAATAATCCATAAGGATTTATTTTTAAGTATTCCTCTGTTTGATGCTCTTTTTTTCTTAAATGAAGAGAAACATACTTGTAATCTATCCCTTTTAAATTCAAAGCTATGCGAACCCTAGCAGAAGTAGAGCTTCTAAAATAATTGTAAAGAACTGGTTGATTTAGCAATTTTTTCTCCATTTATGAAATAGTTATACTAACTTCTCCAACACCTTCAACTCCTCCAGTGACTTTATCACCCTTGCTAATTGGTCCTACACCTTCGGGAGTTCCTGTATAAATAATATCACCTGGAAGTAGAGTCATAGTTTTGGATAAAATGGATATCATTTCTGGAACTGACCATATTAATTTATCAATATTAGAATCCTGTTTAATTACATCATTAACAGCTAGCCAAATTCTAGCATCTTGGGGGTGACCTATTTTAGTAACGGGAGATAAAGAACTAATTATTGCAGATTTGTCAAAACCTTTACCTAATTCCCATGGCCTACCTTTATCTTTAGCTGCTTTTTGCAAATCTCTTCTAGTAAGATCAATTCCTGCACCATAACCCCATATCACATCAACAGTTTCATTTGGCTCTATGTTTTCTGCTCTTTTACCAATAGTAACAACCATTTCCATTTCATAATGAAAATTATTAGTTTCAGGAGGATAAGGTATAATAGTATTTAGTCCCCTATCAGCATTTATTATTGCATCAGTGGGTTTAGCAAAGAAAAATGGAGGCTCCCTAGAAGGATCTCTGCCCATTTCTAGCGCATGTGCAACATAATTAGCACCTACACACAATATTCTTCTCACCGGAAAGTGCTCTATGCTATCTATTATTTTACATGAAGTTATCGGGTTTGGTTCAAATATATAACTTACAGACATATTTATAATTCCTCTCTTTTTTAAAATTATAATACATTACTTATAAATGCATAGCAGAAATTTTTACATGGGAAAAATAAGATAATTTAATAAATCATGCTATAGTGCATAATAATATATTATATCTATAAAATAGTTTGAGGTAAAAATGTCATCTAATATTCAAATAAGTGAAAATAGGTTATGGGACAGTCTTAATGAAATGGCATTAATAGGAGCCACACAGAAAGGTGGAGTAAACAGACAAACCTTAACGGATTTAGATAAAGAATCTAGAGATTTATTTATTAAATGGTGTAAGGAAGAAAATTTATTTGTCACAATAGATCAAATAGGAAATATATTTGCACGAAGAGAAGGAAAAAATAATAATCTTCCTCCTATAATGAGTGGTAGTCATCTAGATACTCAACCGACTGGTGGCAGATACGATGGAGCGCTAGGAGTTTTATCGGCACTCGAAGTTATTAGAACTTTAAATGAAAATAATTATATAACAGAAGCACCTATAGAAATAGCAATGTGGACTAATGAAGAAGGATGCAGGTTTCCTCCTTCTATGACAGGCTCAGCAGTATTTTCTGGACAATATGATTTAAAAGAAGCTCTATCTATTAAGGATCCACAAGGATTAGAGTTAGGAAACGAACTAAAAAGAATTAAATATGATGGTGCATCGCCTTGTATGCCAAGGCCTATAGGAGCTTTTATAGAAACGCATATAGAGCAGGGCCCTATATTGGAAAAAGAGAATAAAAGTATTGGAATAGTAACTGGTGCTCAAGCTCAAAAATGGTATGAAATAAATATTATAGGAATGGAAGCACATGCAGGTCCTACTCCAATGTCTAGTAGAAAAGACGCATTAGTGGCTGCTTCTGAAATTGTTCTATTCGTAAATTCTATAGGTAATAATTTCCAGCCTGGTGCTTGTGCTACTTGTGGAGTGTTAGAAATAGGCTCTCCATCAAGAAATGTAATACCTGGAAAGTGTTTTTTAACAATAGACTTTAGACATCCAGATGATAAAACTTTAAAGGAAATGGATGAAAACTTAAGGAATAATATAAAAAATATAGAAAAAAAACATAAAGTAGAAATTAAAATTAAACAGATACTTGAATTAAAATCAAATTTGTTTAATAAATCAGTTAAAAATATTATTAAGGAAGTTTCAAATAAACTTAACTATTCGGCAAAAGAAATAGTTTCAGGAGCAGGACATGATGCAGTTAATATTAATGCAATTGCTCCAACTGCAATGATTTTTATACCATGTATAGATGGCATCAGCCATAATGAAGTAGAAAATGTGCATAAAGAAGATGTAACAAAAGGGGCTCAAGTATTATTGCATAGCATTATTGAATTAGCTGATAATTCATCAAAAATTATTGATAACTAAATATATGACAGGATTAAAATTATGGCTATAAACTGGACGGAAGCGAAAGTAAAAAAGTTAGCAAAACTATGGGGGAAAAATATTCCTGCTAGAGATATTGCAGAAAAATTAGGAGAAGGCATAACTAGAAATGCTGTAATAGGTAAAGCTAATCGCTTAGGACTTAACAAAGATCTAAAACCACAAATCAAAAATGAAGTAGCAAATGATAACAGCGACAAAATGTTTCATTTAAAAATAAAAGGTTGTCGATGGCCATTTGGTGATCCAGGAACAGATGAATTTCATTTCTGTGGAGAAAAGCAAGAAATTGGCAAACCCTATTGTTTAGATCATTGCATGCTAGCTTATAGAAAAAAAGAAGTTAAATAATTATTTTTTAGCTGAAGTTTTGTTTTTTGCAATTTTAGCTAATTCTTCTTGAACAGATTTTTTAACGACACTATCCATATTAGTATTAATCCAATCTGTAAGAGCTTTATCAGTTACAGATGAAACCACTTCTTGAACTAATTCTTGTGTTTCTTTAACATTAAAAATATCAGAATATTTAGATAATTCTGCTTTTAATGCTGTTGCAGTTTTCTTAGATAATATTTCTTTTGATTGTTTTTTCATAACAGCCTTATAATTATAATTATTATCTATAAGTTTAAATTAAAGATTTTGTATAAACAAGTTTTATTAAATTAGAAACATCTATATTTATTTTAAATTATTATGTGAAAATTATTATGATTCATTTTATTTCCAGTCCCAATAAAAATAAAAAACCACTAGTTTTTATCCATGGCATTTCTAGCACATCTGAAATTTTTATAAAACAAGTAAAAATATTTGGGAAAGACTATTATGTTTTATCTCTTGATTTACCAGGTTTTGGAAAATCAGAAAAACTAAAAAAAACAAGTATTTCTAATTACGCTAAAAAAATTTATAATTTCTTAATTTCTCAAAATATATACAAACCTATACTTATTGGGCATTCATTAGGAGGAATGATAGTGCAAAAAATTATTACACAGCATAGAAACTATGCAGAAGCAGCAATACTTATAGCTACTTCCTCAAAATTTGGTAGCTCAGATATATCTTGGCAAAATAACTTTATTAACTCACGTCTTGAGCCTTTAAATAATGGAAAAAAAATGAAGGATATAGCTTATATGGCTATTAATAATACTATTGGGCCAAATAAAAATAAACATGTTGTTCAGTTTGCAAAAAAAATTATGTCTTCTATATCTGAAGAAGCCTATAGAGAAGCTATACACTCTTTAATTGGATTTGATTTAAGAAATCAACTATCATTAATAAAGATTCCAACTTTATTAATTTCAGGACAATATGATGAACAAGCTCCAGCAAAAACAATGCTAAGCATGTCGAAAAAAATTAAGAAAAGTAAATATGTCCAATTTAAAGAATGTGGGCACTTGATACATATAGAAAAAGCTGAAATATTTAACAATACCATTAAAAAATTTATACTTAATTTATAGGTTAAAAAAGGAAAATACATGAAAAATATTACTGACGAACCTATGTTTGAAACTAAAGCTTTTAAACTTTCTAAACAAGAGGAAAGTCTATGCAAGAAAGCAAGAAATCTAGGTATTAAGAAGTTTGCTGGCAGAGCCTATAAATATGATGATGAAGCCGTATTTCCTTCTGAAAACTATCAAGATTTATATAGGGAAGGTTTACTGGGAATATGCATACCTAAAAAAAATGGTGGATTAGGAGCAAATTTTAGATGTTATATGTTAACTGCAGCCGAAATTGGGAGGTACTGTGGTGCCACTGCTCTTACATGGAATATGCATGTATGTTCAACGTTATGGACTGGAATTCTTGCAGATGATCTAAACATGTCTGCCAGAATAAATAAAGAGCATAACAAAAAAAGAGCAGTTCATTATAAACGAATAATAAAAAATGGAGCCATTTATTCTCAGCCATTTTCTGAAGGAGGAAGTGCAGCTGCAGGTGCCACTCCATTTCTAACAATAGCGACTCCTACAAAAAATGGGTGGATAATTAATGGAAAAAAAATATTCGCTTCTTTATCTGGCCATGCTTCTTACTATGGTATTCTATGTACAGAAAAAAAACCAGGTGAACAGTCAAGTCAAAAAGACACATTATATTTAGCTATTCCTTCTGATGCAGAGGGGGTAAGTGTTATAGGAGATTGGAATCCACTAGGAATGCGTGGCACAGTATCAAGAACATTGATTTTTAAAGATGTTTTTATACCTAAAGAAGATGCTTTAATGCCTAAAGGTAAATATTATGATGCTGCAAAAAGATGGCCGCATATGTTTTTAACTTTATCTCCTACTTATGTGGGTTTAGCTCAAGCAGCTGTTGATTTTACAATAAAGTATTTGAGAGGCGAATTACCAAATACTCCTCCTGTAAAAAGAAGAATGTTTGCAACCAAGCAAATAACAGTTGCAGAAATGGAAATACAATTAGAGAATATAAAAACAATTTGGTTTCAGAGCATATCTGAGGCATGCGTTAACCCTAGTCCGCAACAAATAAAAAGAGCTTATGCTACTCAATTTACTGTAATGGAAGGTGCACACAAAATTGCTCAATTAGCAATTCGTACTTGTGGGGGTCAAGCTATGCTAAAATCTCTATCTTTAGAAAGAATTTTTAGAGATTCACGCTGTGGCTCTTTAATGCTGCCTTGGACTGCTGAAATTTGCTTAGACAGGATAGGAAAAAGTTCTCTTTATAACCCTGGAGAGAAAGATTAGCAAAACCTCTTATGAAAAAAAATTTATATAAATATATATTATCCCATGCAGAAAAAAACCCGAATGATATTGCAATAATTTTTGATAAACAAAAATTGAGTTATATTGAATTATTAAATAATATAAATAACATTTCAGAATATATTTTAAAAAATTTAAAAGCTAAAAAAGGAGATAGAATAGCAATACTTTCTTATAATAGAATAGAATTTATCACTCTTTTTTACGCCTCTGCAAAATTAGGTACTATTTTAGTACCAATTAATTGGAGATTAACTAGTGTAGAAATAATTCATATTATAAAAAATGTTGGAGCAAAATATTTATTTATTGAATCAGATTTTAGCAAAGTTTCAAAGAAATTAATTAATAAAATTATCAATTTAATAATAATTGGTATAGATTTTATTCCTTCTTCAAAAAAGACTTTAAAATATTTAAAAAAATCCATTTCCCAAACAACTATTACTAAATGTAATTCAGATTTTGATTATCCAATGTTAATTGTTTATACATCTGGCACCACAGGGAAACCTAAAGGTGCTACACTTAGTCAGAAAGCTATTTATTACAATATATTAAACAGCATTAATATGCATAATTTTACTAAATTAGACCATATTCTAACTGTTATTCCATTATTTCACGTTGGAGGATTAAATATTCAAACTATTCCAGCGCTGCATATGGGTGCGAAAGTAACACTACATAAAAAATTTGAAGCAAAAAAAATATTTTCTGCCTTAGAAAAACAAATATATACATTTACTATTTTTGTTCCCACTATTTTAGAAACACTATTCAAGGATAAAAATTGGAATCCAAATCTTTTCGCATCTCTAAAAGCTATTACGACAGGATCTACTATTGTTTCCACTGATTTAATAAAAAAATATGAAAACAATAAAATTCCAATTATACAAGTTTATGGTTCAACAGAAACGGCTCCTATAGCTATTTGTCAAAAAATAACTGAAAAAAGAACTCCTTTTGGTAATATAGGCAAAGTAGCTCAAAATAATAAGGCAAAAATTTTTGATGAAAAGCATAAAGAGAGCAAAAATAATATAATTGGAGAAATAGGTATTAAAGGAAAAAATTTATTTTCTTATTATTGGGAAGATAAAGATAAAACTAGGAAAGCATTTATCAATGGTTGGTTTATGACAGGGGATTATGGAAAAAAAGATAATAATAATCAGTTTTATGTTTTAGGTAGAAAAGAAAATATGATAATATCAGGAGGAGAAAATATTTATCCTGCTGAAATAGAACAAAGTCTTAATAAAGAAAATAATATTTTAGAAGCAGCAATCTTAGGTGTTGCAGATATTAAATGGCAGGAAATACCTATAGCTTTTATAACTGTACAAAATAAGTCTTCCTTTAATATTTCAAAATGTATTAAAAATTTAAAAATAAAATTAGCTGACTATAAAATACCTAAAAGTTTTTTTTTCATAGATCAAATCCCCAAAAATGCTTTAGGAAAAATTGATTATAAAATACTTAAAGAGTACTATCAAAACTTAAAGCCAGAAGACAAAATGAAAGAAAATAATAATGATGATTAGATTATTTATATTCTGTATAATATTTTTACTACCTCTCAAAAGTTATGCTGAAACAACTTTACGAATGGCAAATTGGTTACCCCCTACTCATCCTTGGGTGTTGGATATTATGATTCCATGGATTAAAAATGTTTATGAAGCTTCAGAAGGAAGAGTTAAAATTGTATTATTAGAAGCTCCAATTGGACCTCCACCAGCTCACTTTAATTTTGCTGTAAAAGGTATTGCTGATATTACATATGGGGTTCATAATTATACAGCAGGTCGCTTTACAAGTACACAGATTACTGAGCTACCCTTTCTTAGTAAGAGCTCAGAAATACTATCAGTTGCTTGGCAAAGAATTTATCAAAGAGAATTATTAAGTTTAGAAGAACATAAAGGCACACATTTATTAGGAGTTTATACTCATGGTCCAGGACAGCTCTGGTTAAATAAAAAATATACTACTCTTGAAAGTATTCAAGGCTTAAAAATTAGAATTGGAGGAGGTATTGCTCAAAGTTCTGCTAAGGCCTTAGGCCTAGTTCCTTTACAAGCTCCTGTAACAAAAGCCTACGAGTTATTATCTGGTGGTGTAGCAGATGGAATGCAATTACCCGCAGAAAGTATTTCATTTTTTAAATTAGACAGATTAATAAAACAAGGATTCTTTTTTGAAGGAGGATTATATAACACAAGTATGTTTTTAGTTATTAATAAAAAAAAAATGGGACAAATTATCTAAAAAAGATCAAATAGCTATCAATTCTGTATCTGGAGAATCACTAGCTAAATTGGCCGGTAAAGCTTGGGATGATGCTGATAAAAAAGGAACAAACATTTCTAAAAACAATGGAGTTCAAATAAAGACCTTATCAGACAAGGATAAAGTCTTAGCTAAAAATATACTTATGCCAATTATAGCATCTACTTTGGATGAAATTTCAAAAGAAAAAAAAATAGATGCACAAGAAATATATTATAAACTTTTAAAAGAAATAGAGCTTATTAAAAATGAATAATACATAACTTTGCTAAACTATATTTTTCAAACTTCTAACAAATTATTACTTGGTTTATGCGTAATATCTCTCACAGCACTAGTGTTGATTACAGTAATTGATGTACTAGGTCGTTACTTATTAAATTTGCCTCTACCTGGTACGACTGAAATTACAGAAATTATTTTAGGTGCATTAATTTATATTGGACTTCCTTATATTACTAGGCTCGAAGAACATGTAACAGTTTCTTTATTTACTAATTATTTTAGCAATTCAATAATTAAAATTCAAAAAATAGTTATAAACTTTATAGTTTCTGTGATCTTATTTATTATTGCATGGCAACTATATATGCATGGCTTAGACTTAAGTATATATAATGAAATAACGACTTTTTTACAAATACCTAAAGCGCCAATTGCATATATGATGGCTGCCCTAAGTATGATTGCATCTATAATAGCTTTATGTAATAGCTATAAATATTTATTTAATGAGAAAAAAAAAATTAATGAAGTAAAACAATAAAATGCTTACATGGATAATTGGATTAGTACTTGTAATGGTAATGATAGCTTTAGGGCTACCAATTGCATTTTCCATGGCAGCTATTGGTTTTATAGGTCTCACATTTATAATTGGTACTGATGCATCTTTAGCTATGATTGGACAAGTATTTTTTGATAATGGAATGAATTATACTTTATCAATTTTACCATTATTCTTACTAATGGGTAATTTTGTAGTAAAAGCAGGTTTAGCAGATGAATTATATAGTGCAGCAAATGCGTGGCTTAGGCATAAAAAAGGAGGACTAGCTATGGCAACTATTATAGCTTGTGGAGGTTTTAGTTCTGTATGTGGCTCCTCACTCGCTACTACTGCTACAATGGCTAAAATTGCATTACCTTCTATGAAAAAATATAATTATCCAGATTCTTTAGCTACAGGAGTGATTGCTGCAGGAGGCACATTAGGAATTTTAATACCTCCTTCTATGATACTTGTTTTATATGGTATCATTACAAGCCAAGATATTGGTCAGCTTTTTTTAGCAGGATTAATTCCAGGATTACTAGGTATAATAGGTTATATTATTGCTATAAAAATATCCATATTACTAAATAAAAAATCTTTTCAAACTCAAACTCCACTTCCCTTTGTAAAAAAAGTAAAATCATTAAAAGGGGTAACAGGAATTATACTATTATTTACAATAGTAATGGGAGGAATTTATACAGGAATATTTACTACAACTGAGGCAGCAGGAGTAGGAGCATTTGGATCTTTAATAATAGTTATGCTTAAGAAAAAAATATCAATAAAATCTTTCTATGAGATATTAATAGAAACAGTAAAAGTGACTAGTATGTTATTTTTTTTACTTTTTGGAGCTATATTATTTTCAAATTTTATTAATTTAGCAGGGCTTCCGAATGACCTACAAAATTTTTTATCTATTTTTAATTTTAATATTTACACCTTACTAATAGGCATTTTTATTATATACTTAATATTAGGAATGTTTCTAGAAAGCCTATCTATGATGATGCTGACTGTTCCTATATTCTACCCTTTAGTACAAGCAATGGGAGGTAATTTAATATGGTTTGGGATCCTTGTAGTAGTAGCTGTTGAAATAAGTTTAATTACTCCGCCCATAGGTCTAAATGTACATGTATTAAAAACTCTTGTTAAAGATAAAATAAG
>MDTG01355291.1_pt1 | contig 18675 bp, 16 predicted proteins | sample 811421 | NCBI WGS metagenome assembly MDTG01 (sample SAMN05326645, study PRJNA326480) | marine metagenome | isolation source: seawater | place: Pacific Ocean: South East | collected 2011
ACGTTGATAGGCTGGATGTGGAAGCACAGTAATGTGTGTAGCTGACCAGTACTAATAGCTCAATTGGCTTGATTTATGCACTGAAAAAAATTTTGATTATAATAGATTATTTAAATTAGTTTCTTCCCAATTGTAAACAATATTTCCTTTATTATCTTTGCTCGCAAATCTACCCCTATAATAATCTCTATTTAACATTTCAACTTTTGATAAACTTCTTTTTTCTTTTCCAAGCATTTTTTCAAATTCCGGAACATTTTTTTCGATATATTTGTTTTGATCTTCTTTATCAATATTAACTAACTCAATTAACTCTCTTAGCTGTTTTTGATTTACTGAAACTGGACCATCTCTAGTCTGATCTTTTTTTAAAATAGTAAAGTGTTTCTCAATTATTGTTGCACCTAAATTTACGGCACCAATACATAATTTGTAACCTGTTTTCTCAGGATCTGAATGGTCACTAATGCCAACATTTTTAGTGAGTGTTTTTAAATATTTGATTCGGTTTAGATGGGCTTCTTCTAAAGGGGTAGGATATATAGTTACGCAATGCAACAAAGAAAAATCTTGATGATATCTCATTAATTCACAAGTTTTTTCTATTTCAGTATCATACGAAGCACCTGAAGATATGACTATTTTATCAAACTTTTTTTTCAATATTTCTTTAATCAAAAAATGCGAACCGCAATCATAACTTGCCAATTTTATTGAATTGAAATCAGCTTTTTTAACATAATTTATTTTACCTAAATTAAAAATTGTGGTCATTGGAATTATTTTATACTTTTTACAAACCTCTATAAATCTAACATGGTGATTAATATTTAAATCTAATAATTTTAATCTTTCGTACTCATCTTTATAGGGTCTTTTAATAACCCTTACTTCACCATTGAGAGTTAATCCTTCATCAAATTTTTTTCTATGGGTTAAGTCATTCGAGTCTATTGATTGTATCTTCGCGATATCTGCTCCAGCCTCTGATGCTGCGTGGACCATCTCTTCAACTATTTTTATATCACCTTTGTGATTTTGACATAATTCTGCAATAACAGTGATTTTATTTTTCATCAGCTAACTATATTTAAAATCTGCTTATAATCAAAGAATTAAAAAAATAAATAATTTTAACAATTTATAGATATCCACTTAATTAATTTTTTATAAAATTGTAGAACTTCAATTGTCTTTTGTTGTACTTACCTAATGGTTTTTCATTTAAGAAAAAGATGTTTAAGTCTAAGTTTTTCAAGTGTTTATAAACCCATTTTCTTCTTAAATTATCTTTTAAAAAATGTGAATTAGCAGTTCTTCCATCTACCAATATAATTGTCCCTGGTGTCAAAAAGTATTCAATGCTTAGTATATCACTAACCATTGGCATCATGTCTTTATGAGAAACAGTAAAATTTCTTATTTTTCCTTTTATATTAAATTGGTCTGGTCCATCTAAATATATAAAATCTGGATTTATTAGTGGGAACTTTTTAAAACGTGTAGCATATTTTCCTTTAATCTCAGTCATTTCACATTTTGAGAAAAAAAAGTCATTAAGTTTGTAATTGATTTTATAATATTTAAGCATTTTTTTTGTATTTAAAATCCATTTTTTTTCATTATCCAATGAAACACATCTAAAATGGTCTTGCCTCCTCAAATTATTAATTTTGTTCGAATATTTTTTTTTATTTTCTTCCAATGCTTTTCTAATAATTATTGAAGACCAGCCACACCCAATTTCCAAAACTGTAATTCTTTTATTCAAAGTAATTATTTTGTATAAAAAGTATAAATCTTTTAACTCTGGTCTATAAAGTTTTTTTTTAATCATATCATTAACTTCAGGCTTTTTTTCCTGGGATAATTTGACTAAATCAAATAGCTTTTGTTTTTCAAAAAAAATTTTTATATCTTTTAACTTTTTATTTGTTGGTAAAAATATTTTCATTTTTATTTTGGCAATAGCAAAATTTTATTATTGAATAACTCCTCAATAATTTTAATTACTTCATATTCACCATTCCATTTTAATTTTTTTGCTAGATAAAACTTTTCTTTTAAAAACTTTTTTTGCTTTACCATTGAGTATGCAAATTTAATTGCTGAAGTTAAATAAAAAAAATTTATACCTAGATGATTTTTTTCCAACGTTCGGGCATTATAATAAAATTCCTTATTTGATCCTCTAGTATAAGTAAATACAGTAATACCCCTCGATAAACAGTCTCTTATAGTGCCTAACCCGGGTTTAATTATTGCTATAGCTAATTTATTATACATTTGTTCATCGTAAGTAGCCCTGAAGACATTATATTTCCTCAATTCTGCTTTGTAAAATCTTGGCTCTAAAAAAATTGGTATATCTCTCCTTTTTTGATTTTTAATTTGATTAATGAATCTAAGAATATTTTTTTTATTAGTCATTTCTGCAGTACCAAAACTTATAAGTATACCATTTTTGCTAGCGCTGAATGGTTTCCTTGTAAAATTTCCATAAAAGCCAACTGGCTTAATTTTAAAATTTTTCTGAATATATTTTGAAACAAAAAGATAATTTGCAATTATCGGTCTGTTTTTAATTTTTCTTTCAACATTTTTATAATAAAGGGTATTTACTTTTAATATATCATGCCAAAAAAAATTTGAGAGCATTAAACTATTTTCTTCTTTAAGAGCTATTTCTGGATAGTTGTCGCTTAGGTAAAGATCAAATTTCTCTTTTAAATTGAATAGCTCGTGTATATTATTTCTTTTTTTAAGAATTTTCTTTTTGTAAGATTTAATTTCAAAGTTTTTAATTTTTACTGATTTACTTGGTTTAAATTTTGCAATTTTTTCACTTGAACACAAGATTGTAACATTGAATTTTCGTATTAAACGATTAGCTAATAATACACATCTACGTATGTGTCCCAATCCATTGTTACTCGCTATAATTGCTATCTTCATCTTATGTTTGAACTTACTTTGCATTCCTTAACCTAAAAATTTTTGATTTATGTCCTTATTTTTGACTCTGTCTTTAAGAATAATAATGTCGTCTTTCGAGTCTATATTTAAACTTTTGCTATGTTTAATAAAATAAGGGGAAGTTTTTTTTGTAAAAAAAGAATTTTTTTTCAATATAAACTTAGTCTCAGCAATATAAAACAATCCATTTAAAAAATATACCTCTGGTAGCAATTGCCTTGGGACCATAGACTCTTTATTTAAATAAGATTTAACAAAATTATTTTTCACAATTTGAATCTTATTTGGATGAGGATGGAGTAATCTTGTAAGAGAAACACTAGACAATGCTTCCTCATTTTTATTAAAGTGTTTAAGAAATGAATTTGTCATCTTAAGTGTTCTTGCTGGGGAAGAAACTTGTAATAAAAGAATGTATGAATTTTTAATCTTTTTTTTCTTTATGACGTCCTTAATAACATCAATAGTAAGAGCCTTAGAAGTTGCTAGATTCTTTGATCTTAACTGCCCAAGGTCTACCTTTAGTTTTTTTGAGATACTAAACATTTTTTTGCAATCAGTGCTAACAAAAACTTCATCAATAAAGTGAGATTTTTTTGCAATTAAAATTGTTCTTTCTAGCAACGAAAGCCCACTAATTTTAATCAAATTTTTGTTTTTAATGCTTTTCGAGTTTTTTCTTACTGGAATTATTGCTACTAATTTTTTACCTTTTATCATTTATCAATTTATTTTGTAATGCTGTATTTTCGAGGAATAAGTTCAGATTTATTAATTGCCATATCAAAAATGAGTTTTTAATTTTATTATTTATCATTTTTTTTCCAAGAGAAATGTATTTTTCATCAATTAAATTTTTTGTTTTTAAAGAATTTAAATTATCAATTGTCCAATCCTTTAAAGGCCCCTGTATCCAGTCTGTTTGAGGCGAAGTAACGCTACGTTTGTTAAACTTAAAGTCTTCTTTAAAATATCTTTTAACAATTTCCCTTAATGGATATTTTGGTAAACCAAAATTAAATTTATATTCGATCGGGGAAGATAAAGCGTAGGTTAAAAAATTATGGTCTAAAAAAGGGAACCTTAATTCTCTTGAACAAGCTGAACTAATTCTGTCCCTGAATCTCAATGTTCTAGGAATTTTAGATTTTATCAAATCATGAAACATTATTCTTTTAAACCAATTTATCTTTAAATCAGTTTTTTTTAAATTATTAGATTTTCTGAAATCAGATAAATCTGTATTTGCATGAAAACCCGCTCCCAATAGTTTCTTTGTTCTGTTTAATCTATCTTTATCATTAATAATTCCCAAATATGATTTCAAATTTTTTATGATATCAGGTGATTTATTTTTTTTCATTATTTCATTGAGCGCAAGTAAAGAGTGAGAGTTATATCCCCCTAAAATTTCGTCTCCACCCATACCCTCAAATGAAACTATCTTTCCTATTTTTCTCTCCTCTATATTTAGTTTATACTCTGCTATTGAAGCTAACCCACCATATGGCTCATCTTGATAATACTGAAGTTTTCTGGCTAATTCAGGAACTTCATCAGGGTAAAGAGTTATTTTTTGATTTTCCACACCAACTGTTTTAGAAATCCTTGAGATAAATTTATATTCATCCTCTTTATAACCTGAGTATGAAAATGAAGAAGTATCTAAATTATATTTTGATGACCAATTATCTTTTGTGTAAATTAATAGTGCAGTACTATCAATTCCACCACTTAAATGAAAATTTATTTTCTTGTCTGACCTTTGTCTGATCATAATCGCATTTTTTAATAAGTCATCAAATTTCTCTTGGCGGAATTTATTTTTATGCTTTAAAACTTCTTTTTTTAAATCAAAATACTTCAACCTATCGAAACTATTTTTCTTAACTCGTATTATGTTAGAAGGTGGGACATTATAAACGTTTTTAAAAAATGTTTTTACAACAGGGTAGTCCCCCAAAATTATATAATTTTCTACTACATCATAATTAATTTTTTTTATAATTGGTAAAGCTTTTATCTCTGATGCAAAATAAATTATGTTATTTTTTTTGGTATAGTAAAGGGGTTTAGTGCCCAATCTATCTCTAACTAAGTAAAGTGTTTTTTCCCTCTTGTTATAAAGAACTATTGAAAACATCCCATTAAATTTTTTGACAATTTGAACTCCTTTTTTTGCAAATAATTCGATCGCAACTCTGGAATCTCCGGTTTTGTATGATATTTGGTTTTCTTTTGCTAACTCTAAATAATTATAAATTTCACCATTAAAAAACATAACTAAATTTTTGTCATATGACTCCATTGGTTGGTTTGCAGCCACACCACCAATAATATCCAATCTAAAGAAGTCACCATTAAAATATTGGTCACTAAATATTTTATGACTATCAGGCCCCCTATGCACCAATGAAACTTGATTTTTTATAGTGTTATCTATTTTTCCATCTGATGAAAATGATCCAAAAAAACCACACATAAATTATTTTAAATGTCCTGATAAATCTATTAAAGTTTTATTTCTTTTTATTTTTAAATTTTTATAACGACTGTGGTTTGTGGCAATTATTACAACATCGGATTTTTCAATAAGTTTTTTTACACTGACGCCTTTTTTTAATTTGTAATAAGGGTCTGAATATAAAAATTTAAAACCTTTTCTTTTCAAATTCTTTAAAAGTTTTAATGATAAAGATCCTCTTATATCATCACTATCAGGCTTAAAAGTTAGACCAAGTATACCAATTTTTTTATTTTTATTTTTTGCTTCTAGATCATTAACAATCATCTCAGGTAATTTTTCATTTATTTGATATGCTGAATTTACAAGACTAGATTTTTTTTTAAAAAGATAACTCATTTGCATTGAATCTTTCATAAGACAAGGACCACCTACCAAACCAGCTTTAGCAAGACCCCTGTTTCTTGGATAATTAAATTTCATTACATTTCTTACTTTTTTAAAATCAACATTCAATTTTTTTGACATTAAATACATTTCGTTTGGAATTGCAAAATTTATATATCTATACATATTTGAGAATATTTTTGATAATTCAGCTTCTCTAAATTTACAAACTATCACGTGATTAGTTATCTTTCTAAAAAGTCTTTTATTTCTAGAAAGTGTTAATTTGTTAGAGGCCGAAATTATTTGGGGAATTACAGGTAACTCCTCCAAAGAAAAACCCTCAATTATTCTTTCTGGGCAATATGAAAGATTTCTACATTTCGCTTTAATTAAATTATACACTTTCTCACAAGTCCCTGGTAAAACAGAACTTCTTATTATTATATTACTATTTTGTTTTATATGTTTTTTAACATCTTTGATAAGACTAAAAAAAGATTGAAGTTCAGGAACTAGTTTTTTAGAAATTGGTGTGCCTACACAAATGATAACAAATTTTGAATCATTAATTGATCTAATTTTATTTGAAAATAATAATCTGTTTTGATCTAAAACCTTTGATAATCTTTTTTTTAAATCTTTTTCTTTAAAAGGAGGTTTTTTTTTTTTTATTTCTTTAACATTATTCGTATTTTGATCAATTATATTGACCAAAAAATTTTTCTCCGCTAACTTGACTGCTAAAGGAAGACCAATATGACCTGCACCTCCAATAATTGAAATTTTCGTTTTTTTCATTTTTAAATAAATTTTTTCTATTAACGTAACTAATTAATAATGAGACAACTGTATATTAATATGCTTGACTGTTCAATCATTGAACGGTAAAAATGTTCAACTTTTGAACAAATGACAGATAATTCGGATCAATTTAATGTTTTGAGAAAAATTAAGTCGAAACCAAACAGTTCTCAAAGAGAACTTGCCTCGGAATTAGGTTTTAGTTTAGGAAAATTAAATTACTGTCTTAAAGCCTTAAAGGAAAAAGGCTTGATAAAAATAAAAAACTTCCAGCGAAACCCTAATAAATTACGTTATGCTTACATTTTAACTCCAAAAGGAGTCTCAGCAAAAACTAAAATTACGTTAAACTTTATGAAAAGAAAAATGAAAGAGTACGATGAACTTAAGGCAGAGATTGAACAGGAAAAATAAATGTTAGCTACACTTAAATTTGATAAAAAAATTTTTTTTTACTTTAAAATGATATATATAATTAATAAAGTTATTTTATTACCAATATGAGTTTAAATTCAAAAAACCTCGGACAAGATAATCATCCGAAACAGTCAATATCTATTGATGTAAACGTAAATGCTATAGAGACAATGTTAATTAATGGAATTGACCAAATCTCAAATTATCAAAAAAAAAATCCTGATATTTATGGTGATGCAATTATTTCAAATTTACAGAAAAAAAAAAAATTAATATACAATATTAATAAACATGAAGAAATATTTATTAATAATCAAAAAAACAATTTAATTAAAATTTTTAAATATCTAAAATTTAGATATAAATTTTATCTATGTGGAATTAAAAAAATTGATCTTGGTCATCCCCCATATGTTTTAATTGAGCCTGTTTCTACATGTAATTTGAGATGTCCATTTTGTTTTCAAACAGATAAATCTTTTACAAAAAAACCTTTTATGGGTGTTATGAATCTAGATTTATTTAAAAAAATTGTTGCTGAATTAAATAATTTAGAGGTTGGCGCCGTTACAATGGGTAGTAGAGGAGAACCAACTTTACATAAAAATCTTGATGAGATGTTGTCATTTTTATCAAAACAAGAAAATATTTTTGAAATTAAAATAAATACAAACGCATCTTTTTTAAATGAAAAACTATGTCACACTGTATTAAAAAACAATGTAACACAAATTGTAATTTCGGCAGATCATTATATTAAGGAAGATTATGAGAGATTGCGACTCGGTGCAAATTTTGAAAAAATTATAAGCAATGTGGATTTGCTTTACAATATTAGAGCTAAATATTATCCAAATTCAGTTACTGAAATAAGAATTACAGGTATAGATAATGAAAGAAATTTAGATAGAAAAAAATTCCACGACTTTTGGATCAAGAGATCCGACCATGTAGCAGCAGGATATCCCGTAGAAAGATGGAACACTTATGAAAACACACCACACGAAGATATAAACGACCCTTGCGATTATATTTGGGACAGAATGTATATTTGGTTTGATGGAAAAGTTAATCCTTGCGATGCGGATTATAAAAGTTACTTAAGTTATGGAAATGTAAAAGATAATACAATTAAAGAAATTTGGGATGGTGAAAAATTAAAAAAATTAAGGGATCAGCATTTGTCTAATAACAGAAATAAAATTGTTCCTTGCGATAGATGCGGAACATCGTTTTGTAAATGAAGGTTGTTATCATCGGAAATGGTGGACAATCGAAAAAAATCCAAAAAATTTTAAAAAGAAAAAAAATAAGTTATGATATTTATAAACCAAAAATCAAATTATCTTTAGATTCTGAATTTCGAGATAAGATTAAAAAATTTAATATTTTTTTTATAACCTCACCCAATACAACACACTTTAAATATCTAAAAAATCTTACAAAAAAATATATTTTTTGTGAAAAACCCCCAGTTTCGAAATTAAGCGATTTGGAAAAATTAAAAAAAATGAACAGTGGAAAAATTTATTTCAATTTCAATTTTAGGTTTTCTAAAATTAAGGAAATTTTGGAATTATCTAGCAGATATAAGCTGGGAAAACTACTTTATGGTAATATAATAAACTCCCATGGTCTCGCGTATAAGAAAGATTACAAATTAAACTGGAGGTCAAATATCAAAAAAAATCCTCTTGGGATTTATGAAACTGTACAAATCCACTTTATTGATTTAGTTAATTTTTGTTTTAGTATAAAGAAAATTGATAAGCCTACTTTATTAAATCTGTCTAGTTCTGGAACATCTTATGATACTTCTCATTCCAAGATTTATGCTGAGAACAATGCTGTTATTGATATTTTTTCTACTTATAAATCTTGTTTATCCAATAAAAAATATTTTTTGTTTCAAAACGGATCTTTAGAACAATCAAATAGCTCTATTACAATTCGGGGACCAGCTAAAAATTTAGATAAAAAAGGGTTTTTTAAAAATCCAAATTTGATTAAGAAATTTACTATTTCTAATAAAAAAGATTTTGATGACTCTTTAGAAAAAAGTGTTAATTTTTTTATTAAACATTGTAGGCGTCAAAAAAAATTTAAAAAAAAATTATTTTTAAAATCGATTTCAACTAATAAATATTTACTAAATAACAAATTTTAAAATAAAAATTTATATATTAATTATGTTTAAAAACTTAAAAATATTTTTATCTAAAAATAAAAAAATAATAAATAATAATCTAAATTCAAAAAAATTTATTTTATTAGCTGATAGACAAAGGTTTGATTCATGTATAAGACAAAGTTTGATTTCAAAAATTTTTAGCGATAAAGGATATACCCCGATTTTAGCGACTTCTAATCCAAACTCTGATTATTTAAAGGTCTATAAAAGTTTTGGAATAAATAATATTTTTAATACTAATTTAAGATATAATAAATATTTTTTTATTATTAATCTACCAATTAATTTATTAAAAACTTTTTATGTTTTTTTTAAATGTTTGATAATGGGAATTGAAAAATTTCAAAAAAATTTTGAAATTGAAAAAATTAAAGTTGCTGACCAAATCATTGATCATTATGTGAGGTCAGATAAATCATATCAAAAAGGTTTTTTTACATACTCTTTTTTTAAAAATATTTTTATAGCTTTCTTTAAAATTAAACTCATAAAAAATTTTATCAAAGATAATAAAATTAGATATACTGTGGTATCTACAGATTGCTACTTAAACGATTCATCTATTGTTTTCAAAATTTCTGAAAAGGAAAAAATTACTAATATATTATCAGTAAGAAAGGCAATTAAAGTATATTCTAAACGGCGTGATTACAAAGATCATATATATGCAATTAAAAATAAAGATATAAATTCAAAAATAAGCACTAACAAAATTAATAATTATCTGAAGAAAAGATTTAACGGAAAAATTGATCATTTGGATGTTAAAAATGCTTTTGCTAATAAAATCAAAAATTTTAATAAAGATCAGTTTATTAAATATTTCAATTTGGAAAAAAAAAAATTTAAAAAAATAATTCTTTTTGCTCCACATGTATTTGCTGATGCATGTCATACTTGGGGATTTTTTCCATTCTTACATTACTATAGTTTTTTTGTTGAAACATTGGATAAAATTAAAGATATAAAGGATATTTTTTGGATTATAAAACCTCATCCAACTAGACATTTCTGGAACGAAGATACTTTGATTAAGAATTATCTTAAAAACAAAAACTCTTCTAATATTTTTTTATGTCCAGACAAGATAAATACAATTGATTTATTAAATCATGTTGACAGTGTTGTTACTGGAAGAGGTACTATAGCAGTAGAATCTGCAATTCTAGGAAAGAGACCATTAACTTGTGGGGCATCTGTTTATTCAGATGTAGGCATCTCATTTAAAACTAAAACAAAAAAAGATTTTTTTAATAAATTAAATTTTCATAATTTTAAATTTGAATTAACCTCAAAAGATATTCAAAAAGCAAAAAAAGCACTTTATTTAATGGGAGAGTATAGATGGAAACAAAATTCAAAAGTAATACCTAATATGGCAACAACTAATAAAAATAAAAATTTATATTTTGGAATTATAAACAAAAATCTTAAAAACAAGTCACTCTTAAATGATAAATATTATTTTGATCTAAAACTTAAAATTTCCCCATATATTAAATAGATCTCTAGTTGCTTTCTATTTTATTAATCTGTTTTAATACCTCTTTTGTAACTTCTTTATAACCAAAGTCATTTAAATGACCTACTCTTTTCATTCCACCTACTATTAATTTGGGGTTTTCATAGTTTGTCAAAAAATCTTTTTCTATATCAATTATAGGAATGTTTTGTTTTTTAATTATATTGATGACTTCTTTTTTTTTAAAGTCATATTGAAATTTAGGATTTATATATTTGGTTTTTGACGGTAAATAGATAAAATAAATTTTTGACTCTTTGCTATCAATAAATTCTTTAATTGCATATGTTACTTTTTCAAAATTAGATAAATCAATGTTCAATTCATCCTCTATAAAAAAACTACTTATCAGATATCTCAATTTAAAGAGTTTTAAAAATTGAGAGATATTTAAATGTTTTTCTTTTTCAGCTTTAAAGGATTGAATTTTAATAGTTTCACTGATTATTTCCTTATAAATTCCGTTTATCCTATTTTGATTGGACCTTAAGTTTTGTTTAAAATTCACGTCTTCTATATATTGCACAAGTATCAAATCTTTTAATTCTTCCTTTAAATTTTTAAGATCATTACCTTCGTAATAAAACCAAAGAACTCGATCAACTTTTTTTTTAGGAAAATATTCTTTTAAAATTGCATATTGAGCAAGGGGACCACTTCCAGAGTGACCAAGATTTAATACGTTTTCAATTGATTTGTTAATTCTTTCAAAATTACCAGCAAAATTTTTGTCTGAAAATACACATTCGCCGTAGGCGAAAGAGTCCCCAAAAATCAGATAGTCAATTTTTTTTGCACTCCATTTATCATCTTTATTATTGAAGCCATATCTATCACTTGTAAAAGATGCAAAATATCCATTTTCATTGCATGTAACAGTTTCAGATTCAGACACACCAGATAAAGGAAAAATATTTTTATCCTGTATATCTAAAAAATAATTTGGAAATACTGAAACAACAGCATTTGGATTTTGTTTAAGTTTATCTTTATAAAATTCGAGTTTTGTCCTTTTATCGAAACTTTTGTCTAGAAGTAATTTATTATTAGATCTCAAATAAAGAAACGCTTCCAAAGAATACAAAGTTATAATGAGGGATATTATTATAATATTAATATTTTCTTGCTTAGCTTTTTTTAAAAAAGAAAGACTTATAAATAAAACAATTGATATGATTGAAATAACGTAATATGGATAGTAATAGTCAAACTTTTCTCCACCGTATATAATTTGCGATCTGTAAAATACATACATTAAAATTAATATTGAAGTGATTAAAAAAAATACACCTATTTTAGAAAATTTCATTTTTTGAAAATTTTTTTTGCTCTTTTATAATCTGAGTAAGTATCAATTTCTATCCACTTTAAATTATTTGATATCTTATATGGATAAAGATAATTATCGATTGTGTAATAATTAATAAAATGTTCCCAATTAAGTTTATAAGTATCTTTTTTTAAAAAAGATTTACACAATGATTTGAATTTATGTATTGATTCTTTCGATATTTTTATTAGGCCCACAGCTTCACCAATAAATTTATATTTTTTTTTTTCATAATTATATAAAGATCTTTTATCTACAGTTTTTCTAACACAACCTTTTTTATCTACTAATGTTTTAGCACATTCTATATCGTGCATACTACCTTGACCTACTACAAGTCGATCTTTATTTTGATTTTGTAAATTATCAATTAGTTTTTCCTCATAAACTACATCGCCATCTAAAATGATAGTATTTTGACTTAAACTCTTAATTCCTAAATAAAGGGAGTAGGTGTTACCAAATTTTGTAGGATTTTTATTTTTTATAAATTTTATTTTTAATCCTGCACTTAAAAATTTAAGAATTTCTTTTTTTAATAATGTAGATTTATAGCCAGTAACAATAATAATATTCTTAACATTGTTTTTTTTTAGGCTTAAAATAGTTCTCTCAATTATCGTTTTTGATCCAATCTTTAAAAGTGATTTTGGTTTTTTTGTAAAATTTTTTATTCTAGAACCTGTTCCAGCGCACAATACTACTGCAGCAAATTCTTTACTTACTTTTCTCTGATCCACATTCTATCCATTGTTCTTTTAATGTGTTGTTTTTTAAGAGGGTTATATTTATCGAGGGGTACAGCATTTTTATGATCTTTAAACGAGGTTCGTCCGTGTAAAATTCTTGAGTCTTGAGTAATTAAAATTTGATATTTTTTCATTTTAAATTTTTTTTGGTAAATTTGGTTTTCTAATAATGAGTCTAGTTTATTAAGAGCTTTTATTTGGATTGCGCTAAGATAATCTTTCTTCTTTTTATGTGCTGACTCAAGATAATTTCTTAAATATCTATACCTAACTTTTTTATTCTTAACAGATATAATTGGCGATTTAAAACAAGAGTTTCCCAATCCTCTTTTTTCAAACCAAAAATCTTGCATAAGAGTTTTAAGTATTCTCGGGAATTTTTTTTTAAGAACATTATATACAATCTTTCCATCAACAATTAAGCTGTTACCACCTATTGGTGCCTGACTTACACAAGAAAAAATTAAAAAGTCCCAATATTCTGGAATATTAACATTGTCTGTGTGAATACTCCCACCTTCATGAGTTTGATGATATCTTGCACCACGTTTCATTGTTTTTCTTTTATCGCGGTCATACACAGTGATAACCTTATTTTTTTTTTCATCTTGAACCAATATTTCACCAAAAAAAATCGTTAAAAAAATATTAAACAATCTAAAATTTGAGATTTTGTCGTTATCTGAGTTTAAAGATTTATTAAGATCAATTAAAATTGCTGGATTATTAGATTTTAATTGTTTTTTGGTTTTATTTACCCATTTTTTAATATCATAGTTTCTATGGATTATTTCTTTAATTCTTCTTGAACTCAAATTTAAATAATCTGAATAATCAAATTTTTCATTTTTAAATTTCAAATAAAATTTTTTAGGAAATTCTTTAACTAAAATTTTTGTCTTAATTCTTTTTAATTTTGTCATTAATATATTGTCTATTTTTATAAAATTACTTTATTACTTGCTATATTCTCCTAATTACCAACCATTTTACAAAAAATATGCTGTCCACTCTAAATACATGATTTTTTGTAAATCTAATCTCTTTAGGATTAATTGTTTATCTCATTAAATAATATTAATTTCAAATATTATATTTTTGTTTACTTTTTTAAATAGATTAGCTATTTTTAGATTGTTAAACTTTAATATATTATCACTTTTTGAAAACAATAAACAATTTCATATCCAAAAGAAATAACGATATAAAGCTATTTACTCCTGGACCTGGAAGTCTAGTTAAAGAAAACATCATGGGTTTAAGACCTTGTTTTGGTCGTAATGATAAAGATTATAAAAAGATACAAAATTTTGTTATTAACAAAATTTCAAGAATAAGTGGTCAAAAAAAAACTGTTGCTTTACAAGGCTCAGGTTCCCTAGCAATTGAAATTATGTGTTTAAATTTTTTATATGGGAACGTAACAGTTATTAACACAGGATATTACTCTGATCGTTTATATTTTATTTGCAAACAACTAAAAAAAAAGAAAAAAATTAGATCTTTAGAATACATTCACTGGAAAAATATCAAAAGTATTAAAAAAAAAACTAATTGGATATTTTATTGCCCAACTGAAACTAGCATTGGATTACACATTCCAATTAAGGAAGTTTGGAAAATTTCAAAAAAAATAAAATCTAAATTAATGCTAGATGCAACTGCATCAATAGGACTAGAAAAAGATCACAACTTAGCAGATGTTCTCTCATTTAGTTCTTGCAAAGGATTATTTGGTTTAACAGGAGGCTCTTTTATATCTTACAAAATAAAACCAAATTATTATAAAAATTCATTTTATTTGAACATTTATAATCATGAGTTTAAAAAAATGACAGGTCCTTATCACACAATTTGCTCACTATATTATGTTTTAAAAAATTATAATAAAATAAGACAATCTGTTTTTAATAATAAAATTTTTTTTTTAAACAAAATGAAAAAAAATCTTGTTTTTCCTAGAAAAAATCAACCAAAATTATGTACTTATGTGAACAAAAAAATGAAAAGTAGGTCAAAAAAAACAATCCTCTACGAGTCTCGCGCAAAAATATCTGGTTCAGTGGTTAATCATTTAGGAGAATTACATTTAGGAAAAAAAGCTAAAGGTAAAATTTTAAATTACATTTACTAATTATGAAAAAAAAAAAAATTGTTTATGTAGCATTGGTCGGTGATGATCTTAATGATGGTCATAAAAATATACTAAAGGTTGCATCTAAGTATGGTCAAATAATCATTGGTCTTATGACTGATAAAGCCGCATTGGAATATACCGAACTACCTCATTTTAGTTATAAAGAAAGAGAAAAATTTTTAAAAAAAAATAGTCTTATTAAATTTATAGTACCACAAGACACTTTAGATTTTACAAAAAACCTGAGAAAGTACAAACCTAATGTGGTGGTTCATGGAGATGATTGGAAATTTGGTCATCAAAAAAAAATTAGAAATAAAGTAATTAACGAACTAAAAAAATGGTCAGGCAAACTAGTGGAGGTGAGGTATACAGCGAATATTCCAAAGTCTGCTGATAATTTAAAGTTCCTCTCCCATTCAACAACCGCTGAATTAAGAAAGTCAAAATTAAAAAGACTTTTAAAGAGTAAAAAAATTGTAAAAATACTAGAAGCTCATAACCCAATCGGTGGTTTATTGATCGATAACTTATCCTATAGTGATGAAAAAAAATTTGACCAAATAGATGGAGTGTGGTGCTCAAGTTTGACAGATTCGACCTCTAGAGGAAAACCAGATAATGGATCATTAGATTTAACTACCAGAAGTAATTGGTTAAGCGAAATGTTTGAAGTGTCTTCAAAGCCAGTTATTTTTGATGCTGATAATGGGGGACCAAAAGAACATTTAAAATTTCTAGTAAACAAATTAGAGAAAATAGGAGTATCTGCTGTGGTAATCGAGGATAAGATTGGTGTAAAAATTAATTCTTTATTTAAAGATCAATCTCATACAAAACAAGATACAATAAACAATTTTTCTAAAAAGATCAAAATTATGTGCAATTCAAGAGTAAGCAATGATTTTTTAATTATTTCAAGAATTGAGTCTTTGATACTAGGAAAGGGTGTTAAGGATGCCTTGAAAAGGGCTAATTCATATTCTAAAGCAGGCGCTGACATGATTTTAATTCACAGTAATAAGAAAACACCCACAGAAATTTTTAAATTTGCAAAACTATTTAAAAAAAGTAAATACTTTAAACCTTTAGTGTCTGTACCCTCAACCTACCCATCAGTAACAGATACCAATTTAATTAAACATGGCTTTAAAATTGTTATTTATGCCAACCATCTTTTAAGAACATCTTATCTTTCCATGAAAAAAACATTAATAAGTATTCTTAAAAATGGGCAAGCTTTAAAGGCACAAAAAGATATGATTTCTATAAAAGAAATTATTCAAATGATAAGATGATAAGGTCGAGTTCCTTTTTTTCTTTTTTAAAAAAAAATGATATCAATTTTTTTTGTGGAGTTCCTGATAGTACTTTAAAAGCCAATGACTATTATTTATCAAAACTTAAAAAGAACAAAAATATAATAACTCACAATGAAGGTGGATCAATTGCAACCGCCATTGGCTATTACTTGAGTACAAAAAAAATTGCAGCTGTATATTTACAAAATTCTGGCTTAGGAAATACCCTAAACCCAATTGCATCAATTGCAGATAAAGATGTTTATTCGACTCCTATGCTTTTGATAATCGGTTGGAGAGGGTCTCCGATGGATGATCATCCTGATGAGCCTCAACACAGACTTAAAGGCAAAATTACAAAAAAAATTTTAGCTCTCTTAAAAATTAAAAATTGCGTAATTAATAGTGAGAAAGATCTAAAAAAATTAAAACAACTCATTAAATACTCAAAAACAAAAAAAAGAGTAGTTGCATGCTTAATTAGAAGAGGAGTACTAGTATCAAAAAATAAAATTTGGAATAAGAGAGATAGTTTAAAAAGTTCTTTTTCAAGAAAGGATATTTTATCTTATATTACAAATTTAAATTTAAGGAATTTGAAAATTTTTTCAACAACAGGTTATACATCAAGAGAGCTTTACCAAATTAGAAAAATGAGTAAATCTCAAACCAAAGATTTTCTAAACGTAGGGGGAATGGGTCATATATCTAGCATTGCTCATGGATATGCATTAAATTCAAAAAAAAAGGTTTTATGTATTGATGGCGATGGTTCGTTAATTATGCACATGGGCTCAATGGCAGTTAATGGCCAATATGTAGCAAAAAATTTTAAACATATTGTTGTTAACAATAAACAGCATGAGTCAGTAGGAGGTCAAAAAACCCCTATTGAAAAAATAAATTTTAAAATGTTGTCCAAAGGTTGTGGATACAAAAAATATTTTTTCGCAAAAGATTTCAAAAGCCTCAAAAAACAATTTAAAAAATTTTATTCATCACCTGGCCCTTCTTTTTTTGAAATATCTGTTGGACCCGGTACTTTTGAAAATTTATTGAGACCAAAAGACTTTAAAAAGATAGTCAAATATTTTTAATTAATACTTTTGATGAAAAATTGTATAACCTTTTATTTTGAAGATAATAGCGAAAAAGATATTTTTTCACCTATCGCACAAGAAGCAAAAAAAAGAAATTTTGATACCAAATTTACAAAAAACTTTAATCAATCATCTGATATAGGTTTTTACTGTAAGTCGACTGGCATTAATCTTAAATCAAAACATCCCATCATATTTTTAGGTGGTATGGATCAAGGTAGAGAAAATTGGCCAAACGCATGGCAAAAAGAAGACTGGAGCAAATTTAATCTTGGATTTTTACCTGGAAAAACTTGGACACAAATGTGGAAAAAGACAAGTTGGTTTTATAAATGTAGACCAAAATATGGTGTATTCGAATGTGGATGGCCTAAAGCAGACATAACGTTAAACAAAAAACTACTTCATAAAAGAGGAAAAAAAATAAGAAAAAAATACCGAATAAATAAGAAAAAATTTAACGTTTTATATGCACCATCATTTGAATGTGATGGTAAACAGTTAGATGTTGCAAATGCAATTAAAGAATTAAAAAATTGCAAATTAGTAGTTAAACATTGGATTGAAGACAAAAACAAAAATCCAGATTTGTGGAGAAGAATAAATAAAGTAAATTTAAATACCAAGAAAATCTTAGGTCATAAAGCTAAAATTATAAAACCTAATGAAAGCTTTATAGAAATATTACCTTCAATAAATTTATTAATCACGGATGAGTCTAGCGTAGCGTACGAGGCTTTATTGCTTGATATTCCAACTATATCAGTTGAAGATTGGAAGATTCAAAGACATAGATATTCTATTTTAAGATCTGTTAAGCCTGCAAATGTTTGTTTCATTACAAAAAGAGAAAAACTTAAAATAAAGATTCAAGACATGATAAAAAAGGAAAATCATTACCGTAATATTATTAGAAATAAAAAAAAAATATATTTTTCAAATTTGGGATTTTCATCAAAAAAAATTATAGATAAATTAAATTTATATTTAAAAAAAGAAGATTTAAGTAATTCAAAAGATTTTGTTAAACCAAATTTTAAGAAAAGTAATCTGAGACTGCTTGTTTTAATTTTTAGAAATTATGTAAACAAAATGAAACTTGAAAATTTAATAAGTTTTTTTAGGAGTCTATCACGGAAGAATTTTATTTTATCATTCATTTACAAATTTTTTAAATTTATTTTATTTGAACCAATTCTATCTATATTGAGATATTATCTTATTTACACTCCCAAATATGATGTCGAAAAAAAAATCAATTTCAAAAATTTTGAGGAAAATAATTTTTTCTTATCAA
>MDTG01104918.1_pt1 | contig 18674 bp, 10 predicted proteins | sample 811421 | NCBI WGS metagenome assembly MDTG01 (sample SAMN05326645, study PRJNA326480) | marine metagenome | isolation source: seawater | place: Pacific Ocean: South East | collected 2011
GAGAAATCCGATGGCCATGAACGCCGATGTTCCTGTGAGCAGCCCATCCAGGCCATCGATCAGATTCGTGGCGTTGCATCCACCGATGACGAAGATGGCCGTCAGAAACGTTCCGGACCAGTAATAGATCTCGGAGGATCTGAATGCGAAGTCGCCGACCGTGAACAGAACGGTCTCGGGCACTCCGAAGAAGGGAACCATGATGCCGGTGGCGACGTTCGTTCCGATTCCGCAGAGGGTGAGCCCGGCAGCGGCGACGAGCTGCCCCGCGATCTTGAGTCTCGGATCCCAATGCCATACATCGTCCATGAAACCGGTCATGGAGATCGCGAACATTCCCAGAAGCACACCGATGGGGACCATTTCGTAGTTCACTGGAACATCGGCAATGAAGATGTAGCTGTAGAGGAAGCCGCTGCAGAGCCCAGCGAGGATCGCGACGCCGCCGAGATAGGCGATGGGGAACTTGTGAACCTTGCGGTCTCCGTCGGGGTGATCGATGACACCACACTTGATGGCGATCTGACGGATCAGGGGTGTCAACAATATCGTCACGACGAACGACACGAGAAACACCGGAACATACGCGTTCAGAAGAGTGCTGGCGGAGAGAGTCTCGGCGGAATCCGTGGACCCGCTTATGAACTCGAGAAAATTGTTGTCCAGAAGGGAGCCTTCTGGGATGTCGATGTCGTTCATGAGGGCTGGGTTCCGCGATCCACTAACCGCGCGAGATCAAGAATGGTCTGTGTCAGGGGATAGGTGGGTCTGAAATCAAGCACATCTCGAATGCGGGAGAGATCCGGCACACGTGCGACCAGATCCTCGAATCCGGGTGCATAGGCTTCTGAATAGGGGATCTTCTCGATTTTTGATTCGGAATCCAACGTATCGCAGACCAATCGCGCGAGAGCGTTGATCGTGATCGGTTGATCATTGCCGAGATTGAAGACACGGCCGTGACATTCCTGATTTTCGAGCATCCTGGGAAGAATCGGAACGATGTCTCGGACGTCGCAGAAGCAACGGGACTGCTCGCCATCTCCATAGACCTGGATGCTGCGTCCCTCGACTGCCGCGCTCACGAACGATGGAAGAACCATCCCGTATTTGCCGAGCTGCCTGGGGCCGACCGTGTTGAAGAAACGAGCGATCACGGTAGGCGTGCCATGGCGTTGCGAGTGTGCGAGGCCAAGATATTCATCGATCGCCTTCGAGCAGGCATAGGACCATCGCGAACGACTGGTGGGACCGAAAGTGATGTCGCTTTCCTCATGGAAGGGAATCGCTTCACTCTTGCCGTAGACCTCACTGGTGGAGGCAATGAAGAGTGGTGTTCCATGGTCCCGAACGTGTTCGAGCACCGCCGAAGTCTGAACAATGTTGGTCTCAATGGTGGAGATGGGATCATCGACGACGAGTTTCACGCCGACCGCGGCCGCAAGGTGGTAGATCGCGTCGTATCGTGAATTCGCTCCTGGACCGACCAGCCATCCGGCCAGATCGGCATGCATGAAACGAAGACGTTCCGAATGCGACGACAGGAGACCCTCGATGTTGGAGAGTCGACCGGTGGAGAGGTCGTCTACGACATCGACACGATGTCCGAGTTCGAGCAGGTGAGCCACGAGGTGCGACCCGATGAATCCCGAACCACCGGTGACCAGCAGATGTTGTGATGCACTCGAATGCATGGAGGGGTCCATCAATCCTTCGCCGTGTAGCCGGCCATCGTCTTGAAGTTCTTCTTGAAGTAGCCCCCTGCGGTGTTTCTCGGACGATTGAAGATGATTCCGATGAACGCGGCATCGAGCTGACGAAGTTGGCCGATCAGACGTCCGACCAGACCACGTTCCTCGGCACCTGACCTGACGACGAGGATCGTCGAATCACATTTCGAAGCGAGCATCAACGCATCACCGGACACTACTCCGGGAGGACCATCGAGAACAACCATGTCGTAGAGTTCGGTGAGACGACGCAAGATATCGTCGAAGTTCCGCGTGTTGAGACGTTCGAAGACACGATTTAATTCGCTGCCGGGACCGATCAGATCGAAACTGTCCGGATTCTCGACGATGACGGATTCCACCGGAGCCTCTCCAGCAAGCACATCACCCAGACCCTGTCGGGCGGGTTCCGAACCGGCGGCTGATTCCAGTCGTGGACGTCTGAAGTTCGTGTCGATCAGAATGACGCTTCGACCTGTCGCTTGAATCGAGCTTGCGATGTTGACGATCACGGTGGTCGTCCCGGATTCGGGCATTCCACTCATGACCAGCAGGGACTTGTGCCCCCCCGCATCCATCTCGCGGGTGATGCGGGATGCACATTGCCGACAGGTCTCGGAAAGAATGGAGTCCGGCTCGTTACGAACCACCATTTCGACCGATTCGATTCCGGTCGGATCATCCTGCGCGTCCGGGAGGATGCCGAGCAGGCGTCCATTGGGGATCGAAGCGAAGTCGCTTGGTGATCGAAGTCTGTTGTCCAGGAAGGCTTCGAGGAAGATCAACCCGCTTACGAAACCGACCATGACGATGACAGTCGCCGGGATGATGGTCTCGACCTTGGGAAAGGAACGTTCCTTGGGGAGGGTCGCAGGCTGCATCACGCGGACCTTAGATGCATCTGATCGGACTCTAAGCTGATTAAGGTCGCCGATGGTCCGATTGAGGTCGTCGCGTTCCTGCATCGCGTGGTCGAGTCTTCGCTCGAGGGTTGTGAGTTCCGCAAGTGCCGAGGCGTAATCTCGAAGACTCTGAGTGACCTCCGTGTAGTCGGTTTCCAGGGAGACCAGGAGGTTTTCCATGCTCGACTGCTGGTCCTTCGCTTCCTTGTAATTTGCATTGAGATTTCGTTGGATGATCTCGTTGAGTGATACGGCGTATTCCTCTTCAGCCGATTCAAGTCGCCTCTGCAGCCTGCTGACTGCGGGATGCTCGTCGGAAAGACGTGAACGTTGCGTCCCGAGCGAAATCCGTATGTCCTGGATCCCCTGCTTCAGGATTCTGAGTGACGGTTCCTGTTCCGCCATACGGATCTCGTCGTTGGAGGGATCAAGCTGGCCGGCCAGCTTCGCCTGCAGTTGAGAGATGCGGGACGAGACGAGTTTCGCAGAGGTGCGAGTTTCGGTGATCTCACTGTTCAACGTCTCACTACGCTTGTTTCGCTCATTCACCGCTTCATTCAGCGACGTAATGTTGTTTTCACGGACGAAGTTCTGGCGAGCGGTCTCGAGATTCGAGATCAGATTGTCGAGATCGTCGCGATCCCTCGAGAACATCTTCAAGTTGCCCTGAAAGCGATCATCTTCGATTGTGTTCAACGCGCTCACGTAGGAGTCGGTCACGGCGGTCAGCACCACGGGCACATCGGACTTCTTGCGACCCGACCAGGCCGCCTGGAACGTGTTGGTGTCTCTGGGATGAGAGACCGACAGCGTGTCTTCGAGTGCGACGAGGGCGTCCGTCATGTTGAAGGCACCATCAACGAAGAACTGGGATGTCCACTGCGTGGCTCTGAGATCACGGTCCTGGAGCGCGCTCGTCATGACTCCGGGAGTGAGAATCCGGTTCATCTCGGTCTTCGCGAGACGGGTCACGGTGTCAGCATTTCTGGAATCCGAGCTCACGACATCATCAGCCGTGCTCAATTCGGAGTTCAACTCGAAGACGACCTTGCCTTGATACCTTGGCATGAGATACCCGAGCGCCAGGAAGACGGCCACACCGACGGCGAGGCTGCATACAAAGGTCCCGGACAGCAGCCAGATGTTCTGGCGAAGCAACTTGATCGGATCAATGGACTTGGTTCCACCGGCGGGCCCTTGGGAACTTTTCTGTCCCTTGTTGGTGGAGGCTGTCCGGGTTTTAGGTCGTAGTGTCATGATTCTGTCCGTGAATGTGGAGAGGGGAAAGCTGCGAATTGAATCGCGTAGTACCTATCGGAGTCTTGAAACCAGGGCATTCGCTCGTGCCTGCTTGCTCTCGCTCAACTGGGGGAATTCCCTGCTGAGACGTTCGAGGAAGACCATCGCCCTCTGCGGCTTACCTTGGGCCTCGAGCACCTCCGCCAGATTCAGAAGGTTGGAGGAAGAAGGCTGAAGAATGACGGAGCGATTCAGATTTCTGAAAGCCTCTTCGAGGTCGCCGATCTTGAAGAGTATGTAGCCATGGGTGTCGAGGTATGACGCGATGTTGCGATTGTTTCTGATGGCTCGCGTCGAGTAGCGGAGCGCCTTGTTCGGGTCGTTCTCGCATTCGATGATCATGTACGCCAGGTTGTTGAGCGTGCTGGCCTCCTCATCACCCATCTCCAGAAGCTCGCCCAATACCTTGATTCCATCACCGCACCGACCAATGCTGTACAGCACGGTGGAAAGCTGCTGCATGAGGGCCTTCTTGTAGGCCAGGTCCGAGCCGACGGAATCAATCGCCTGCTGAAGATAGTCAGACCCACTCTCCAGATCCGAGCCACCAAGCCTGGTGCCATCAAACGCGATGGATGCAAGACCTGCGAGTTCATGCGCACCAAGCGGGCCCTGGATGAGCAGCTGAAGTCGTTCACCCAGTTCCTTGAGTGACCTGGCATCCTCGTTCATCATGAAGAAGTAGATGAGCATACGATCCAGAACGATCGATGATTCACCCTCTTCGATCCGCTGATTCGCCAGAGCGTAGGCATCTCCCATCATCCGGTCGGCACGACGCCTCTGTCCGGGCTGCATTGAGAGCGCGAGCGCCTTTGCCGCGAGGAGGACGGGTCGGCTGTTGATCACATCGGGTGCGAGTTTGAAGAGTTCGTCCAAACGCCTGATGTTTGGCTTGTCTTGTCTGAATTCAAGATCGATGAACGCTTCGATCGCTTCGGGCGACTTATCCAGTTCAATAACGTTCCACCACATTTCGGCGGCACCCTTGGTGTCACCGGCCACGAGAAGAAGCCGAGCGATCTCACGTGGCCAGGCGGGGTCCATCGGATTCGCCTCCATCGCGATCTTCAATGGTGGCACGGCCAGACCAGGAATCCGCTCACTACGAGCGATCTGAGAGATCGCAGCAAGCGCGCCCGGATCCGATCCACCACGACGGAGGTACTGATCAACGACTTGCATCGCGTTCTTGCCCTGACCCGATATCGCGTAAGCACGTAGGAGATTCGAATTCACGGGCCAGTTCATCGGGTTGATGTCACGGCCGAGCTGTGCATTCTCGATCATGTCTGCCTGCACGGATTCGGAATGCTGCAGCTCGTTCAAGGATTGAAGCATCGTGTGCTTGCGAAGGTAGGCTCTCGGATCCGAGGGCCTGATCCCGATCGCCTCGTCTGCGATGGCGATCCCCTTTCTGAAGTAGGTCAAAATCTGAGCTCGAAGGGTGGACTCCTCATCTTTCTTGGCCGAAAGCAGAGTGGTATCACCATTCATCGTTGCGAGCCCGACGGCTTCGAGCACGTCGTTGTACTTCCCGATGAGACTCAGAGCCAGACCGAGTTCGATCTCCGCTTCAAGCAGAATCACCTCAGTCCTGAGATTCACTGACTCGGTAAAATCCGAAGTGGCGCGAAGAGTGTCGACTTCCCCACGAATGGACTCGTAGTCTCGATCGAGAAGCCTCAACCTGAGCGCGGAAACCTTGTCGAGAGGCCGGCCTGTGCTTTCATAGATTCGCTGGGTGAGCTCATTGACCCCACTCCAGCCTGTGGCCAATCCGGCTTCTGTGGCGATGCGCATCGCGGAGATGTCGCCCGACTCCAAGATCTTTGCGAGCTGCGCATAGGCGATCTCGTTGTTTTCGAGGGCACTGGCTGCGGCGACAACACGAAGTCTCTCCGTTGGAAGCAGATCGGCATCGCAACACTCGAGGAGACTGTCGATTTCAGCAGCCATGCTTTCCTCATCATCGATCATTCTGAATGATTCGGCTCTGGCCAGCCTGATGGCACGGACTTCTGTGGCGTTGCGTGCACCCTTCTCGAGATCGTCGAGAGTACGCAGCGCCTGCCCACGCAGCTCCTCACCACATTCAGAAAGGAGCTCGCGACGCTCGACAGTACTCAGCGCGGCCCAGGCATTCGCCGTGAAACGGGGTTTTTCATCCTTTCCGAGAATGTAAATTCGCTTGGGACTGACCGACATCAACAACTTGGCGTACTGAATGGCATTCGTCATGTTGATGATGGGCTCGGCCATGCCGACGGAGTCCCGGATGTCGCTCTGATAGATCGCACGACGTTCTGCGAGCGCGACATCAGGACTGCCGATGTCCGCTTCGATTGCGAGCCATTGTTCGAGAAGAAGCCCTCGGGTCACCGGAGCGAGAACCGCGTTTCTGAGAACTTCCAGCGCGCGATCCTGTTCACCAGCATCATTGAGCAGAGCCGCGTAACGCTTGATGATATAGACATTCCCGGGCGACTTGGAAAACGCGATTCGCATCGATTCAATCGCCTCGGGATTCCGACCGAGTTCCTGCAGGGCCATGGCCTGCAGCAGATAGGACTCTTCCGAGGCGATTCCGCGTTCGATCAAGGGGTCGAGAAGTTCGACGGCTCGCTGGTAGTCACCACTGCGCGAAGCAAACACTGCTTCGGTATTGGTGAGTTCCACCTCGTCATTCTCGACTGCCCGGATCGCTTCGAGGGCCATTTGAGTCATCTCACCGGACTCCAGGCCTCCAAGACCAGCGGATTCGGCCAGCAGGGTCGTTCCAAAGAGATTACGACGGACATCCCTGTTTTCAGAGATTTCGGACAACGCCTCGCCGAACGCTTCGGCGATCAATGCATCCCCCTCGACAACGTCGTTCGCCATGGCGTAGCGGACGAGATCCGAAAAGAACAACGCATTCTGACTTGCGGAGTCTTCGTGAACCACGGTCGATGAGATGCGCAGTCTTTCGATGGGATCATCGGTAGTCATGAGAAGCCTGAGCTGCTTGGCCGCCACGTTCGCTTCCAAATCGGCCATCTCATCGAGAGCTCTCCTGGCCTCTTCGAAGCGGTTCAGCCTGAAGTAGAGCAATGCCACAAGATTCTTTGTGTTATCCCCGCCCGAGATTTCGTCCAGAGCCAGTGCCATCTTAAGGGCATCATCAAGGCGACCCTCAGAGACTGAATTCTGAATTCGCTGGTAGGAGCGATCAGCCACGGTCGAATTGTTCCTGACAAGGGAACCAAGCACCGCTTCGTTCGAATTGGCCCTGGCGATCAGTTGCTGTGCCGCCTCGTTCTCCGGATCCGCGGCGAGAACGCCTTTCAATTGGATGAGCCCTTCGGCCTTTCTACCCATATTAAGAAGCTCGACGGCGTAGGTCAGACGCAGCTTGGGTGCATCCGAAGGTGATAAGCCCTCAAGATAGTTCGCAAGAAGTTCGGTGGCGGCACCACGCTCGCCGGTCTCCTTGTAAGCAAGGATCAACCGCGGAAGGAATCGGTTCATGATCCCGGTCCGGTTGATGAAATTCGAATCCTGAAGTTCCGACAATTTGGCGCGGGCAAGCGACATGTCACCATTGAGGAGCGCCAGACTGCCATCGATGTAGAGGTCGATGTCGTCGCTGCCAGTGACGCCTGAGAACTGGTCCTTCACGATCTGCGCGTTGGCCTCGATGTCTGAAAGCGTGACGTTCGCAAGTTCGCCGGATGCCTGTCCCATCGTGTACTCGTTGAACGCACTGTCGAAGAGCACGATCGAAGCATCACGGCGAGCGAGTGGTTGAACAATCGACATCAAACCCACGGATTCACGGGGCGCGGCGATAATGCCACCGGAGACCTTGCAGGCACTGACCGAATCTCCCGTGATGTACGTCGTGGCGTACATCAACTGGAGGTCCAGAGGCAACAATCCGGCCTCGATCATCTCGAGTGATCTGGTCCTCGCAAGAATGGGATCAAGGATTCCACTGTTGTAGATAGATCTGAGCTCTTGAAGTTCAGCCGGGTCCATGTCATCGGGACCACGTTCGATCATTCTGTCGGTGAGCTCGATGAAATATTCGAAAGCCAGATTCTTTTGAGCCTCGATCTCATCGATGGGCGGGGTGTCCATCAGGAGCAATCGCCTGATGCGAGCCTCCCGGATTCCCGGAAGGTAGCTGGCACCACCTTCGGAGTACCGTTCGAACAAGGCATCAAAGCCGTTTCCTTCCGAGGAGAGCGATTGCGACAGTCTGATCTTGTCGTTGGTGTTCTTGTATTGAGTGGCTTCATCGAGACGACGCTTCAATGCGACCTCCCAGACGACGCTTGAGGGGTTCTCCGCGGCCATCGCATCTTCGAGCATGTCTTCGAATTCATCCTGCTCGTTCAACGTGAGCAGGTCGTAGATCTTCGACATCGCAAGCAGGCGGATGTCGCGAGCGTACAGATTGGATGCCGTGCCCTTCGGGAACTCCTCCATCATGAGTCCGCTGCTTTTCACAACCGCTTCCCAGGAAAACGTGTTCCGAAAGACGTAGGCACGTTCGAGATAAGCCTCGACCAGTTCGGTCCAGACCTCGGAATCGCCCTGGAAGATATTCGTGCGCTTTTCCATGAGCGGGAGGTACTGCCGCTGGTATCGTTCGACAGCCTCAGCCTCGGACTCGGGCACAATCTTCAGAAGAATACGGCCATAGTCGTCGTAGTAGGACTGATTGCTCGGATCCTTGCCGATGGCGCGTCCGATGTAACTCAGCGCATCATCGAGATTACCCTGCTGCTCCTGCTCCATCGCGTTCTTGTAGGCACGGTCGGCATCCCCTGCCAGAATGAAGAATGCGATCGCAGCGATGCCGATGCATGCTGCCAGAAGTGAGCCACCGAGTATCGCGATGAATTTCTTGTTGAGTTTACTTGCCATCAGTTCATGCTCTCTGTCGGAGGGTTTTCAATTTCGGACCAGTCGGGAAGACACCTCATCAGCTGCGGGAGCAGTTCACGAGTGAGTTCTTCTACGGAATTTCTGTATTCGGTGAGATAGGAATCACTACCATCTTCAACACGGTAGGACGCGGAGAACTGCACCTTGCAGTAATAGGCGTATTCTTCCGTCCAGTCGAAGGCGAGATTTCGAACCCCGAAGGAGCTCGGAGTCAGTCGTCCGTTGGCGACGAAGAAGTAGCCGCCAACGGTTCGGATCGAAGGGTTCTTTGCATTCTCGAAGACGATGACACGGATCTCCGTGTCACCCAGGGGCATGTTGACGACCTGGATCTGTCCCGTAATGGGATGCTCAACCTCGGTGGCCAGGTAGGGTGCGCCGGTGGCACGATTGACCAGTGCACCCGGAGTCCATGCGTCCTGGCCAATATTCATGGAGAAGACTTCACCATCGGTCATCTGAGTCAGTCCCGAGGCGTACCAGCACCGCTCGGGAATGTGGGGCACGTCGTCGATCGCGCCGGTGTAGTACGCGATGTGAACCGACATTCCCACCACGGAATCATCCTCGTGGATGTAGTTCCGATCGATGAAGAGATTCGTTCCGAGAGATTCCTGAACGGCGGAGCTGTAATCAGCTTCCTTGCCGAACTGCGTCCAAGATCCGAGTTCGGGGGGGATGGTGTCCAGAGAGGCCCTCAGGGGGACCGTCTTCTTCTCGAGAAAGACACCGTACTGAACGACGGCGGCACGCAACGTGGCGGCCCCCAGCACGAAGACCAGAATCGCGGCAACGGTGCGAGGAACGATCGGTGCGGTGAATCGCAGCCTGCTCATGTCGTGGGTGTCGGAATGTTCGACAGGAGTCTCGACCACCAGCTTGCGAACGATCCACATCAGAAGAATGAAGACGACAAACGCGGGAATGAGCCAGACCAATCCCACGAAGGTGTGGAAATCACCCGACACGAAGTTCACGTCGTAACGGGACAGAAGTCCCAGAGTCATCACTCTGAGAACGTTCACGAAGATTGCGACCGGAACTCCGAGAATCACAAGGAGCAGTCTTTGCCAACTTCGCGACAGCCCCACATAGGCCATCGCGGTTCCCAGAGCCAGAAAGGCGACGAGCATTCTCATTCCCGAACAAGCCTCGGCGACGTTCAGCGGAAATGACTCCACTCCCTGATGAAGGGTCAGAGTGTTCCCTGAAAGGTCCACATCGAATCCCATGACTCGAAGACAGAACCAGGCACCACGTGCGGAGAGATCCTGAAGGTCATTCGTGATGGGCGTCATGATCCGCTTCGTGATCACGACGCCGAAGACGAACGTGTAGAAGAGCGAGAACGACATGAGTCGCAAGCCTCTCCATCCGGTGAAAAGCACCATCAGCCCGAAGACGGCCCAGAAGACCCCACCCGCTCGCACGAGATGGTGGATCAACTGCTTTGGACCGATCGACCCGATCGTGAAGATGAGAATTCCAAATGCAATGAATCCAAGGCCGGCCCATGAAGGGGAAAAGGCCTTGGACGTGATTTGATCCTTGTTCAACCAGATGAACCAAATCGCGATCAGCGGCACCACGAAGATGTGCCCCCAGTCGGAGGGCTCGGCGATCGCAAGCCTGACCTGCATGTTGAAGAAGGTCCAGAAGCTCAATCCCAGAGTCACCAAAATAGACAGCGTGCACATCCAGAGGATGGCTGGGCTTGGGATGTACTCTCCGGCTGGAACATCTTCCCCGGGAGGCACATGACTCTGACCTGCGAGCGTGCTCATGATCTTCTCATCGACTCGTTCTCCTCTCGCATCCACAACGAGAAGAGGATTGCCAGTGACAACTTGGACATCCTGTCCAATGACATGCGAGCCAACTCTCGGAAGGCCCTGGTCCCGGAGAAAAACCCGCTTGCTGGGCTCCTAAGACCTATTGGAGCAATACGAACAACCCCCACCCTGTGGTTCGTTCGAGTTGGGATTTTCGTTGGAGATCGGTGGAACAAGAGGCTGCCCGGATGATCGTAAACACTGCAAGTCATTGAAGTAAATGGCCTTGAGCCTTAGACCAAACGTCGCTTAGTTGAAGTTTCCGATGTTGGTGGGTGGAGGTCCGAAAACGTCGTTACCGAAATTCCGGTCGAGCAGGAACCCGAATCCGTAGCTTGCTCTGAAGCCATTTCGAACGACCGCCAGAGGCTGTGCCCAGAAATTGGTGCCGATGATGATGTGGTCATCGGGCTGCATGTAGATGTCAGGTTCGCTTCGATTTCGGATCGCGGACATGTTCACGCGAATGGCTGTTTCCCTGTTCGGTCCGATCTTTCGGATGAGATCCACGCGAGACGGGATCGCGATCGGGCCGAAACCTCCGGCGGCCGTGACAAGTCGGCTCAAAGTCAGTCGCCCTGCTCGTGGCAGCGCGAAGACACCCGGGCGAATGATCTCGCCCCCGATGTAGACATTGCCCTCGGTGGGCGGCTCCACGAAGATTCGATCCTCGGGACGGATCACCACGTTCAACTCGCTGTCACCTCGAGCAAGTCGCTGGTAATCGATCTGGATCACTCGGGTGGCATAGGAACGTGAACGTGATGCGGTGTCATCGACGGGTAGCATCATCTCGACATCCTGTTGCCCGCCACCAACGGGCACCCAGACCTCACGTTTCTGATCGAATGTGTATCCGGAGGTGGAACCGCCCTTGAATTCGGCGGGTCTGCGGTACGACTCTCCTGATTCAGAATCGTATCCGGCGGCTGACGAATCATCTTCCTGGTCGAGACCGGCAAGATCCAGAAGCGGATCGCCGTCCTGCCGGACCATGCCGGGAGTGCCGGATGAATTCGAAGAGCCGGAGTCATCAAGTTGATCGATCAGACTGTTGAGATCGACGCTGGAAGGAGCGTTGTTCGTTGGCGTCTGCGCGGGTCGCGTGGAAGACGTGGTCTCGCCACCCGGAATACGCTTCTTCAAATCGGAGTTCACTCGCTCGTTGAGCGGAATCTCCCTGATGACATAGATGTTTTCAGTCGTGGCGAGCGTGCCGCCGGCCATGGCCAGTCCGTCCATGACGCGATAGTCGGGACGCGGAATCGAATACACACCGGTTCCATTGACGACACCGTAGATCGTGAATTCGAAACTCTGTCCGCTCTGAAGCGTCACCGTGATCAGGGGATCCGTGATCGAACCCTTGAGCCGATCAGCGATCTCGTTTTCAAGTCCCGCCAACGTGAAACCGGCGGCGGAGACATCACCGAGAGTAGGCAGTCGGATGTTTCCCGCCTGGTCGACGAGGCAGATCGACACGTCCATCTGATCTGCGGCGACCAGATCGTAGATCTGACACTGAACGACATCGCCGGCGCGAAGCCGATATTCGAGGGTGCCCGGGAAAAGATCCTCGGGTACGGGCTGGGTGATTTCGGCGAATGGTTTTTCGGCGACCTGGATCACATCGATTCGTTCGAGGATCGGCATCGTCGTGGGCGCGAATTCGAAGTACCCGGTCTTGCTCGGGTCCATGTAGTTGTCGACTTCGCATCCGATGGAAAACACCAGAAAGAAGCCCACCATGAAAAGATGCTGGAGAAAACGAATCTCATTCTTCAAGCGCATGATCAACTGTCTGCTCCCAGAGCAATCTTGTTCCGACAAGCGGAAGAGTGGGAACGGACGTCCCCGATGTCATCAAGAATATCAACCAAACCGGAAGTAATCACGACTAATGAACGGTTCCAGTCAGCCAAGAATCGGCATTACGAGGCTGTTCTGTTCAGTAAAGGATCATTCCCGGGACCCACTGATTCATGTGATGGGCTGCGAGTCCACGGTCTTGGAGGAGAATCCTCCGCCCACCGCTCGTAACAAGACGGCAGCCCGCACCAGCACCCCTGCCGCGACCTGCTCGAGCACCACGGATCCGGGATGCTCATCGAGAACGATCGAATCCAGCTCGACTCCTCGATTGACAGGGCCCGGGTGCAGGATGATTTGATCGGCTGAAAGTCGTGATGCACGCTGAGCGGTCATTCCGTATTGCGACCTGTAATCACTTGATATGAATGCACTTGGGCCTCGCTCGCGTTGAATCCTGAGCATCATGATGGCATCAGCGCCTGACAGTTCGGCGTCAAGGTCATGCGAGACTCTGACACCCTCACCTGGAAGAACGGAGAGGAAGGCGTCATCGACCATGCCAGGGGGCCCCACAAGCGTCACTTCGGCCCCAAGAGCGCGAAGGCCGTGCAAGTGAGACCGCGCCACGCGGCTGTTTCCGATGTCACCCACGATCACGATTCGTTTTCCGGAAAGATCCCCGAGATGGGCCTGCATGACGAAGAAATCAAGGAGGGCCTGGGTGGGATGCTCGTGACGACCATCTCCGGCATTGATGACGGCTGCATCACAGGCCTCCGCCACCAATTCCGCGCCTCCGTTGAGTCCGCTGCGCACCACGATCACATCCGCACCCATCGCGTCGAATTGAAGGGCGGTATCGACCAGAGTCTCGCCTTTGGCCACACTGGACCCTGATGAGGTGAGATTGATGGGGTGACCACCCAGGCGAACCGCCGCCATTTCGAAGGAACAACGGGTTCGGGTCGAGTTCTCGAAGAAGAGGTTGGCCACCACGCAGCCGTTCAACTCGTCTCCTCGAGCATCATCACGAAGGGCTCGAGCCTGCTCGAGAATGGACAGAATCTCAGAGGCGGTCATGCCTTCGAGTCTCAGGAGGTTTTCATGCTGATCGGTTGGCCAGTTCATCACTCGAGATGCTACCAGCAGAGCGATGTTCACACGACCCTGCGTTCACTCTTCCACGGCCGCCTGCCTGAGAAAATGAGCTTCTCCGGCAGCCAGATTGGGGACCCAGAGCAGATCCAGGCTCTTCTGAGATCGAATCCCTGAAGCGACTTCCGTGATGGTCACCTTCGTGGTGTACCAGTCGAACTGGAGATCTTCGGGAATCTCGAGGATGTTCCTGAGGAATAGATCCCGAAGCCGTGAAGTCGAGGCATACCGAACACGGTCCTCGACCGGGCTGATCACCGGGATACCGGTGTCCTTGGTCAACACTTCGACCTTGACGTCGAACTCATGGGACCATTCACCGGTCGCGGCGTTCTCCGTGGGAGACACACCTTCCAGTTCGACGTACCAGATGAACCGAGGTCGCTCCTTGGGGGAGAAGGTCAATGGTTCGATCACATCGATGTCACCAAAATCACGAACCCAGCTGCAGAGCTCCATCCGTGAGATTTCGAAAGGCGACTGTCCTTCGACTGCGTCGATGATTCCGGTGAGCGCGGTCACTAGATCCGCTTCGCCGCCACCATCATCGAGATTCGTTCCGAGTGACTTGAAATGCTCATAGACGATGGAGACGACGGTGCGTTCCTGTTCCGTCAATTCAGCCAGGCCGGTTGGTTCGAAGGGCTTTTCGGGAGAGACCCAGGCCATGAGCATCGCCAGCGCAAGATGCTGTTTCAAAGGTGCATCACTGCGCGCGGCAGAGGCCAGCAGCGCTCGAATCATGTTCGTCGTCGGTTCGACACGAGGCAGCGCCTCTGACAGATCCTGCTGATCGATGGAGAGTGAACCCGTCAGAGGAGGCGTCAACCCGGCTGTCGGCAGATCGGTCGTTTCGGGAACTTCAACGACGGAAAGTTCGACGGATGCAGGGGTCGATTCGGTGGCCTCCGGGGAGGCGGAGGGCGCCTCGTCAGCCAGAGTCTTGCGAGTCTTCAGCGCCTCGTGCCCCGCCAGCATCTCATCGAGGATCGCGTTGATCGCCTGAGCATCTGGAGGTGTTCCTGGTTCGATGGACCCCGGCCCCGTTTCGACGGTCGGCGACGGCTGCGGTGCAGGCGGGGTGGTTGCAGCGAGGAAAGTCTCTCGAGTGGTGCCATTGGGGCCGGAATCCCCGATTCCAGGCGTGGAATCCTGATTCCAGGCACACCCGGTGAAGGTGCAACACACCACAGCGATCAAAGAGAGAGTACGAGTTGGGGAGAGGGGCGAAGACATGCGGTGCGCTCCTGCGACCTTGGGATCATCCTGATCCACCGTGCCAATCGACAAGTCATTTCAAACCGAGGTCTTTCAGCTTAATGTATCGGCCAATTGGGCCGCGACACATTCAAGAGTTCGCCGAGTCGCCTCGCGAGACGCAGGCGCGTCGGACAACCCGGGCATTCGGCCGGTCTTGGTCCTCCGATCAAGTTCCAGCAGTGAATCCAGCATGGGCCCCGTCTTCCGTGAGCCAAGACGCTTGGCTGCGGTCGGAAGGGCCCGAGCGGAGGGTCCCCAGAGCTGCAGAGGACGAGAAAGGGCCGCCGGAGGCATTCCTTGTTCGAGCATCAGAGCGGCTTCATTCAGTTTTCGAGCCAGATCGACGCAAGCCCACATCAACAACACGCTTGGTGCCCGACTCACGTCATACAGGGATTGGAGCGTCTTGATCGCCGCGGAGCGGTCGCCGGCGAGGATCGGTTCCTGAATCAGCCAGGCCTGTTCCTCACGTCCGAGGCCGACGAGTTCGATGACGGCTTCCCGCGTGATGACGGGATCGGATTCGGCACCACATGCCGAGGCCAGCTTCGAGAGTTCGACGTCCAGACGGGAGAGGGAGGTTCCGATGCGCTCGATCAGAAGCCGAGCGGCAGAAGGCTCGAGACGGACCTGATGAACCTTTTCAACCCGGGCCACGCACCATTTTTCGGCAGCCGCATCGCCGGGAGGCTCGCACTTGATCACGGTTCCAGTCTTCTTGACCGCCTTGTCGAAATTACCGGGCCGCCATTCCCGAGAGCGCATCAACAAGGTCGCTTCCGACATCGGGTCTTCCGCGTACCGTTCCATCGCAGGCCTGTTTCCAGCTGCCTTCATGAACTCGGAAGCATTGTCGATCACGACCAGCTTGTGTGATTGCATCAGGCCGTAACTGCGAAGTTCATCCAGGACCACCGACAATGCGGTCGTCGCGCCATCGAACGTGAACTGCTCGATCTCCCCGTGCACTTCTTTGAGGGATTCGGCCAACCGCCGGCTGTATTCCGCATGCAGAAACAGCTCCGGACCGTGAACGATCACGATGGGCATCTTGGCTGAAGGGGCCTTGGGTGGGGTTGAGGGCTTGCGGGCCATGGTGAGATCCTATGCGCAGAGTGCCGATTGATGGAAGAGTGCTAGCATCATGAAGAAAGGTGGTGCATGCGATGTGGACACCGCCGGAGAGGTTGTCGTTTCATGCGTTTTCTCCATGTGATCGAGGGGCCCGATTCGAAGGCAGCATTCGCCCTGCCTGATCTGGAGCCACAGCTGATCGGTCGATCGACCGAAGCGCTGCCGATCACGGATGCCTCCGTCAGCCGCAGACACGCCGAATTGACCCCGGATGGAACCACCTGGTTCATCAGGGATCTGGATTCCACGAATGGCACACTGGTGAACAACGAAGCGATCGAAGGCCTGACGCCACTGCGACCGGGTGATCTGATCCGATGCGGCTCCAGTCTGTTTCTGTTCGATCGGACCCCGGAGGACGGCATTCCCATTCAAACTCTGGAATCGTCCGGGGCAGGGCTTCAAATCAAGGCACGGCATGGCGGATCGAACACCACCGAAGCAGAACGAGGAGACCGACGAAGCCGATTGGAATTCGTGATTGCCGGAACCGAGCTCGCCATGAGCGATTCCGACCAGAAGAACTACCTCGAAGCCGCTCTGGACCTGATTCTCGATGCATCAGGAGGCGAAAGTGCTGTGGCGATCGTGACCGCCACCCAGGGCTCGACCGCAGATCTGATGATCCCCAGGCATGCAGACCGACGGGTACTGGACCCCATACACCTCGATCAATCTCTGATCAAAGCCGCCCGATTGGAAGCCACGTCACTGCGAGCGGAATCGGTCTTTGGTCCCGACCAACGTGCTCGAACCTGCCTGGCGAGCCCCTTGCGTTCGAGAGAAGAGATCCAAGGCATCGTCCTGGTCATCATGCCTGACGACCTGACACATACCGACGAGATCGATCTTGAACTCCTCCATGTGCTTGCCGGTCAGGCTGGCATGGCCTTGGAGCAAAGACTTCTGGTCAGCCAAGTTCTTGTGAACTCGAGACTTGCCGCGATGGGCGAGACCGTGGCGGCCATCAGCCATGGCATCAAGAACATCCTTCAGGGGCTTCGAGGCGGGACGGATGCCGTGGCTGTCGCACTCCAGAGGAATGATCTCGAGATGGCCGGTCGAGGCTGGAATGTCCTGGCCAGAAACCTGGGGCGAATCCAGTCTTTGACCATGAACATGCTGGGATTCGTTCGAAACAGGGCATTCGACATCGAACGTGTGAACCTCGAGGAATTGATGACCGAGGTGCGGGAGCTTCTGATCTCACAGTCGGAGCGGGCCGAAGTGCGTCTTGAAACGGTACTTCCAGCCAACCTCCCCCCCGTGCCTCTGGATGCCTCAGCCATGCTTCAGGCGATGTTGAACCTGCTCTCCAACGCGATCGATGCGACTCAGAGGGGTGGCATCGTGACGCTGAAAGCGGACTACGACCTTGAAAAGGATGTCTTTCAGATCGATGTCGTGGATTCTGGGAGTGGCATAGATCCTCAAGTCCGGGAGAGGCTGTTCGAACCGTTCGTCACCTCCAAAGGCCAGAGAGGAACCGGCCTCGGCCTGGTCGTCAGCCGCAGAATCCTTGAGCAACATCAGGGGCACCTCGATTGCATCGAATCAGGACCGTCCGGAACCACCATGCGGATGACCATTCCCGGCAACCCCGCTGAGAGCGATCCGGCCGATACAGATGCACCCAGCCCGATGGATGGAGATTTGAACATCGAGTTCGGAGAACCCGAGCATTGAAACACCCCGTAAAGGTTCAGGAAGTGCTATCCTTCGCCCTCACGGCATTTCTTGGCCCCAAGCTCGTGGAGAGCATTGCGCATGCACCCCAGCACTTTCTCAGACCAGATTCTCACCGGCAGCTCCCCTCTGACTCAGGGCCAGCAGCCACTTCCCCACCTCGTCGACCCACGAGCGTCCGTGCAGCGGACACGCGAGATGTCGATCGACGATCTCCTTCTGGAAAACCGAGTGGTCTTTCTCATCGGAGAGATCAACTACTCCTCGGCCGCGAGGATCATCATGCAGATGCTCTACCTCGAAAACCAGAAGAAGGGGCAGGACATCAACTTTTACATCAACAGCCCCGGTGGCTCGGTCGACGACACGCTCGCGATCTACGACACCATGAGCTTCATCTCGAGCGAGGTGGCCACGTACTGCATCGGCCGCGCCTACTCGGGTGGTTCGGTGCTTCTTGGTGCAGGTGAAAAAGGTAAGCGACACATTCTGCCGCACGCCAAGGTGATGATCCACCAGCCATACGGCGGTGTCACCGGGCAGACCACCGACATCCAGATTCAAGCAGAACAGATCGTCAAGGCGAAGCACACCCTGGCCGAGATCCTCGCCCGTCACTCGGGTCAGGACGTCGACAGAGTCATCGCCGATGGCGAGCGTGACAAATTCTTCACGGCTCAGGAAGCCAAGGATTACGGTCTGGTCGACGAAGTCGTCGGCAACATTCCCAGCAAAGACTAAATACGGGACCACTGCGTCCCATCGGAGCATTCGATGAGCCTCGTACCGATCGTCATTGAGAAGACTGGCCGCGGCGAACGCGCCTACGACATCTTTTCCCGACTCCTCAACGACAGAATCGTCTTCTGCTCGGGACCCGTTGGAGATGAGATGGCCAACCTCGTGGTCGCCCAGCTTCTCTTCCTCGC
>MDTG01209981.1_pt1 | contig 18674 bp, 17 predicted proteins | sample 811421 | NCBI WGS metagenome assembly MDTG01 (sample SAMN05326645, study PRJNA326480) | marine metagenome | isolation source: seawater | place: Pacific Ocean: South East | collected 2011
TAGCTACAATCTGAACTTGTTCATAAAATGTCATAGCAATTAAGAAATTTATATAAGCAATATTTTGATTTTTTGGATATAAAGTTTGAAATTTTCTAGCAAATTTAAGAGTATTGAAATAGTCAGCATTTTGATAATAAATATAAGTTATCATTAAAGTCGCACGTGGTGCTAAATCAGAAAATGAATATCTTGTCTCTACTTTTTTAAATAATTTAAGTGCATTCTTATATTTTCCTTCTTTGTAATAATTTAAGCCATTATTATATAAAACATTTAGCTCAGGAACTTTCTCAGGTTTAGTGATTAAATTTTTATCCTTATCACTTGTGCAACTCAGCGTTATAAAAAACACAAAGGCTATTATAAAGTGTTTGCTTTTATACATCATACAAATTTATTATCCTTAACGTTCAAAAATCAAATTGTCATGTACTTTGATCTACTATTTTATAATTTTTGTTGTCATTAAAAATTTCTGTTAATAACCTTAAATTTAATTCATGGCCACCTTGGTAAGAAACTAAATTACCCCAAATGTGATATTCAGCTAGATATAAATCTCCAATACAGTCTAAAATTTTATGTCTTACAAATTCATCAGGGTATCTTAGACCACCTTGATTAAGTATCTTGTTACCAGAAACAACTATTGCATTATCTAAAGATCCACCTTTAGCTAAACCCATTGAAAATATTCTTTCAAGATCATTATGTAAACAAAAGGTCCTGGACATATAAATTTTTAAAAAATTAGCTTCATTATGTGTATATTTTAAATTTTGTTTTTTTATAAGCTGATCTTTGTAATCAATTGTATAATCTATATTCAAATTATTATCTTTAGATGGAGTAATACAAATAAACTTTTCTTTTTCTTTAAACTCTACTTTTTTTAAAATTTTAATCACTTTCCTTTTTTTTTTTTGATCTACAATTCCTGTATTTTTAATTTGGTTTACAAAATCTTTGGAGCTACCATCCAAAATAGGCACTTCATTCGAGTTAATTTTAATTATAAGGTTTGTAATTCCAAGGCCGCTAATTGCAGCCATAAGATGCTCAATAGTTGAAATTGCAATTTCTTTAAATTTTACTCTGGTGCATAGCTGGCTAACTACAGCATTCTTCCATGATGCAAGAATTAAACAATTATTAATTTTAAAATGAATGCCAGTGTCCACATTGGCTGGGGTTAATACAATTTTAACTTTTTCTCCAGAATGTAATCCAATTCCCTCAAATTCAATGTTTTTTGATAAAGTATATTGATTTTTATACACCTATTATAAATCTCAAATATTTATTTTTTATCTACTCAATAAATATTTCATTATTTTTTATTTTAGGAAAAGAGAATAAAATCTATTGAAAAAACCTTTTTTTTCTAAAGTGAAACTTTTTATTTCGTCTTTATTTGGGAAAAAAATTAATTTCGCTATACCAAGACAGACCATATAATCTGAAAAAACATTAAATTCAGTGTTTTGAATCGGAAAGGACTGTTTAGCAAAATCAACAGATGTTTTTAACTTTTCTGCAATTTTTTTATGAAAAACATTAAGATCTGCTCCACCTCCGGTTATTATAATTTTTCTAGCAGACTTTTTTAATGCCCTACAGAAATTAATGTGCCTATAAATATACTCTAAGATTTCGTCAATTCTTGCTTCGACAATTTTTTTAATAATGTTTAAAGATATTTTTTTTTTTTCTAATTCAGATTTTATTAAATTATCTACTTGGTTATTAAGTATTTTATCAAAATTACACTTTACTCGCTCAGATAAATTTTTATCCAGATCTATGGCTTTCATTAGATCATTGTTAATATGAAATGATCCAATTGGAAAAGATTTAGAAAAAATCAGTTTAGAATTTTCAAAAAGTGTAATTGATGTTTTGTCAAAACCAAAATCTAAATTTATAAATCCTTTTTCTAAGACTTGTTGGTCGGAGGACAATATACTGCTAGCAAATGGAGAATAAAAATACTTTTTAACTTTGAGTCCTGCTTTTTTAAAAACTTTATCAAAATTGGCAATAATATTATTTTCCAAACCTAAAAAACTAAAATTTACATCCAATGTTTTAGATCTTAAACCTATAGGATTTTCAATATAATTTTTTTTATCTAAATAAAAACCAGAATTTAAAAAATGAATTATTTTATAATCATTGAAATTTTGATAAAAAATTCCTGAAGCTAAATCTATAAGATTTTGTAAATCCTTTTTCTCTTCAATTTCATATGATCCTATATTTCTAGTAAGACCAAAACTAACAAATTTAAAATTTATTGAATTTATACCGACATAAATATCTTTTAAATTTATATTCATTTCTTTTTCTATTGACGCTACACATTGTTTTATAACAGAACTTAATTTCTCAATATCTGTAACATTTCCTTTTTTTATTCCAGAAGAAAAAATTGAATATTTTGCATGAACTTGAATATAATTATCTTTATCAATCGAAAGCACTAATAATTTCAATTTATATGTTCCTAAATCTAAAATAGCGATTTTTTTTCCAATCATTTAATAATTATCCTACCTTTATTACGTAAATCAATAGTCTTTAAATTTTTATATTTTTTTAGAACCTGTGATAAAGCAGTCATTTGAAAATTAATATCATAATCACCTAATTTTACTTGAGTATTATTTTTTAAATAAATATCAAGCCTATTTAGATTTAACATATTAATTGATTTTATATGATCAAAGATATCAAACTTCTTAATCTCTAAAAATTTTTTCTTAATTTCTTCTTTTTTATATTTTCCTGAAATTTCAATCATTTTTAAATTGCTCGACTTGTTAATAATTTTATTTGTAATTTCAAAATTTCCATTAATTAAATATAATTTTTCTTTTTTTTTAAACAATGCAATTGGTTTAAATTCATTTATTATTATTATAATTTTATTAGGGTAATGTTTGTTTAATTTATAATTTTTAACCCATTGACTTTTATTTAAATATAAAGATATTTTTTTAAATCTTACATTAATCAGACTTTTGTTATTTAGATAGTTAATAACCTTTTCTTTAATATTTTCCTCTAAATAAACACTATTTACAAATTCAATTTCTTTAATTTTGAAAATTGGTAAAGTACTTTCTTTATTAAATTCATAGGTTGTTAATAATAAGAATAAAGTTAAAAAAAAAATAATTTTTTTTTTACCTTTTAATACCAGCATCTTTTATCATCCAATTAACTAGTTCATTGAAATTTAAACCATATTTAAAGGCTATTTCTGGTACCAGTGATAACTTTGTCATCCCAGGTTGTGTATTTGTTTCAAGGATAAATATGGAGCCATTTTTCGTTACTCTAAAATCTGACCTAGTTACGCCTTTGCATTTTAGAACTTTATGGGCTTTCATAGCTATTTTTTTAATCTTATCTTGCATATTTTTAGGTATCTTTGGTGGAATAACATGAATTGTTTTAGCGGATGATAAATATTTGGCTCTGTAATCATAAAATTTTCTTTTTGGAATAATTTCTACTGATCCAATAGATTTATTTCCCAACACAGCAGTTTGAATTTCTTTTCCTTCAATGAAAGCTTCTTGTATTAAAAATTTATATTTTTTTAATAAATTTTTAATTTTCTTGATATTTGATTTTGTGATTTTTTCAAAAATTTCAACCCCAAGACTTGACCCTTCATTAATTGGTTTAATAATGAATTTATATTTAGAAATTTTCTTATCTAGATCAGATATTTTTTTTATTAATTTAAAATTTGGAGTTTTAATTTTATTTTTAATATAAATTTTTTTGGACTTAATTTTATCCATTGCAATCTGCGATGATTTAATACCTGAATGGGTATAAGGAATTTTTAATTTTTCTAAAATTTTCTGTATTTCTCCATCTTCACCATATTTTCCATGTAGGCAGTTAAAAACAATATCAGGATTAATTTTTCTTATATTTCTCTCTATTTGTACAATTGGATCAAATTTATGAGTCTTATATCCCATTTTTTTAATTGCTTTAAAACATGCTTGTCCAGACTGTATGCTTATGGATCTTTCTCGAGATTTTCCACCCATCAATACAAGAATTTTTTTTTTATTTATCACCAATAATTTTAATTTCAGGTTCTAATTTTATATTAAATTTTTTTTTAACTTCATCAATTGTATAATTAATAAGATCTTCAACATCTTTTCCTGAACTTCCCTTGTTTTCAATAAAGTTACAATGTGTTGACGAAAATTTTACATTACCAAATTTAACTGTGTCACATCCACTTTTTTTAATTAGTTCCCAGGCTTTAAATTTACTATCAGGATTTTTAAAAGTGCTTCCACCGGTCTTTATCTGTAAGGGTTGGGCTCTATTCTTTTTTTTTTTTAAGCTACTTAATTTATTTATAATTTTTTGTTTTGAACCTTTTTGAGCTTTCAGTACTAAATTTGTAATGATTAAATTGTTTGGTAAATTAGTCTTCCTATATTCGAACTTTATATTTTTTTTTTCTATAACTATCTTTTTTCTTAAGTCTTTATCAACCCCATGTACCTCTTTTATTATATCTTTAAACTCATATCCGAAACAACCGGCATTCATAACAACACCTCCGCCCATTGTCCCAGGTATACAGCTCAAAAATTCCATATTTTCTATTTCATTATCTAATGCAAAATTTGATACGTGATTCTTTAAAACCCCAGAACCACAAAGGATGGAATCTTGAAAAATTTCTATATTTCTAAAATTACGGCCAAGTTTTATAATTGTATCTGAGCAACCCTTATCGCGGAATAGTATATTTGATCCAGAGCCAATTGTAATACAATTCTCTGATTTAAAATTTTTAAAATAATCTATTAATTCGTCTTCTGAATCGGGTGTAAAAAATTTTTTTGCATTTCCACCGAGGCCAAACCAACTATTACCTGAAAGTTTATAATCTAAAATTAAATTGTTCATCTATATTCTTAATTTAGTTGAAATTTCTCTAATCCAACTGCTTATACTACCTGCTCCCATTGCAATAACAATTTCACTTCCTAATAAGTTTCTCTTAAGATAATTTTCTATTTGACTTTTGTTATTAACAAATACCACCTCTGTTTTTGATTTAGAAATTACATCCTTGCAAAACTTTTGAATATTAAAATTTTTATTTCTTTCTCCAGCAGAATAAATTGGGCATATTAGGACTTGATTAGCATGCTTAAATGATTTCACAAAATCTTTGTATAATGTTTTCATTCTTGAAAATCTGTGTGGTTGAAAAATTGCTACAATTTTTTTATTTTTAAAATTGTTTCTGCAAGCTTCCAATACGGCTTTGATTTCAGTTGGGTGATGTGCGTAATCGTCATATATGATTGTACCTTTTCTTCTATAAACAATAGTTAAGCGTCGTTGTACACCCGAAAAGCTTAGTAAAGAGCTTTTAATTTTTTTTACACTAATATTTAATAATAACCCAATAGCAACAGTAGCAACCACGTTTAATATATTATGAATACCCAAAAGTTTAATATTAATTTTCTTAATTTCAATTTTCTTGTTAGGTAAATTTACATCTATATCGAATTGCATACCCATATTAATGTTTCTTATATTTTTACATTGTAGATTGGCATTACCACTAAAACCATAAGTAAGAAAATTTTTTTTATTCATTCTTTTTACTAAATGTTTTAAATGTTTGTCATCAATGCAAACTACATTTTTTCCAAGAAGGGGTGTTTTATTTAAAAAATTTTGAAAACTATTTTTTAAATTTTTAAAATTTTTATAAAAATCCAAATGTTCTATATCGATATTACTTACTATAGAATATATACTTTTAAATTTTAAAAAACTTCCATCAGATTCGTCTGCCTCAACAACTGACCATTCACCCTTTCCAAGAGAGGCATTAGAATTTAAAGAATTTATAATTCCCCCATTTACAATAGTAGGATGAAATTTATTAGTTTTTAAAAGATGTGATATTAAAGACGTAATTGTAGTTTTTCCATGTGAACCAGAAATAATAATATTTTTCTTTAAATTTATCAAATGTGCAAGCATATCAGCTCTTGTTACGATAGTTATTTTATTTTTTTTTGCTAATCGAAATTCTTTATTATTTTTTTTTATAGCAGAAGAGACCACTACTATATCAGCTTTTAATATAACTTTAGTATCATGACCAGAAATGACTCTTATGTTCGTTTTTTTTAATTGCTCAAGAATTTTGTTAGTTTTGGATAGATCGCTCCCTAAAACATTATAACCAAGGTTTTTCATTATAAGCGCAATTCCGCTCATACCAATGCCGCCAATACCAATAAAATATATAGTGTTTTCTTTATTAAGCTGCAGATCCATTTTCTTCCAAAATATGTTTTACAAAATTGTCAATTGCGTTTTTATTATTTAATTTAACTAAATTGTTTTGCTTAATTGTTAACAAAGTATCTGAATTATAAATATCTTGTATTATATTAATCATTTTTTGCTCAAAATCTTCGCTATTTTCGTTTAATAACCAGCAACAATTTCTGTCAAAATAATGTTTTGCGTTGTAGAATTGGTGATTATCTAATGAAGTAGGTAGAGGAATGGCTATGAAGGGCTTATTCAATATTGACAATTCAGCAATTGTAGATGAGCCTGATCTACAAATGACAACATCGGATTCAACGATATAATCCTGTATATTGTTTTTAAATTGAAATAGCGACACTTCGATTTGTGTATTATTTTTGTAAAACTCATCAATCTGAGAAAGCTGTTCTTTTTGTATCTGCTGGTTAATAGATAGGTTGATTTTTTTTTCATTTAGGTCTTTAAAACATCTGGGAAGTTTTTCACCAAAGACCTTTGCGCCTTGACTACCCGCTAGTATTAAAACCTTCAAAACTTTATTTTTAGGTTTAATAAAACTATTAGTTCTTCCTATTTCTAAAAATTCATTTCTTACTAATTGTCCTACATAAAAAAATTTTCTTTCATATTTTTTTGGTAATTTTTTAATTTCAAGATAACCTGATAACAACTTTTTACAAAATGGCAGAAATAATCTATTGACCCTACCTAATACAGCATTTGTTTCATATAAAATGAATTTTTTTCTCAATATAAAAGATGCTAATAAAACTGGAACAGAAACGTAGCCACCAGAACCTATTATTATATTTGGCTTAAAAGAAATTAAAAAAATTATACATCTCAGTGTTGAAATAAATATATAAAATAATGTTTTTATTAAATGAGTGATACTGCTTTTCCTGAAGGGACTATCTGATTTTATAATTTTAATATTTTCAACTTTTATAAATTTTTTTGCTCGCTCGTCAGTAATGATTTTAATATCTTTTATTTCCTCAATTTTACGTAATTTAGAATAAAGTCCTAAAATTGGAAATATATGTCCTCCAGTGCCGCCAGTGGATAATAAAATTTTTGTCATTAAAATCTATTTTTTGTTAGTGCTAAAATAATTCCCATAATAAATGCACTGGTTAAAATGGACGAACCTCCATAGCTTATAAATGAAAAAGTCATACCTGTTGATGGTAATAAATTAATTGTCACTCCGACATTAATAAAAATTTGTAGTAAAATTAAAGTAGAAAGAGCAATTAAAGTATATTTCTTAAAATTTGATATTTCATTTTGACAGATTGCAAAAACTCTCATAAATAACGAAAAAACAATTATTAAAATAATAATTATTGCAATAATTCCATATTCTTCGCTAATAGAAGCTAATACATAGTCTGTATGAGCCTCAGGAATTTTTTCTTTTAATATACCCTCTCCTATTCCTTGACCAAAGAATCCACCGTGTTTTATCGCATCAATAGACTTCTCTGATTGATAAGAAATATTATTTGAACTTAGCCAATTTTCAAATCTCAAAAAGATATAGGAAAAATTATCTTTAAAAAAAAATAATATGAAAGTCATTAAACTAATTGCCATGCTCACCGTTAGAATTATAATTATTAAACTAATTCCAGATAAAAAAACTATTGTAAACCAAACAATTAGTATAATTAATGCTTGTGTATAATCTGGTTGTAAAAGTAAGATTAATACCGAAGACGTTACAATAATGCCAGATAATAAAAACTTGGTCATAAATTTCTTTTCAGTGGAAAATATTCCTGCTAATAATAAAATTAAAGACGGTTTTAACAATTCAACTGGTTGAAAGTTAAAAAAAATCAAATTAATCCATCTTTTCGATCCTTTAACTTCAATTCCGATTATTAATGTAAGAGTTAGCAGAATAAAAGATAGTATAAAGAATACTTTAGCAAATTCTTGATAAAAACTCTCATTAAAGAGAGAAAATAATAAAATAATAAAAAAGCCAAAACTTATAAAAAAATAATATTTTTTTATTAAGGTTTTTGGGTCATTATATAGTTTCATAGACGCAAAATCTAATGTAGTAGTCGTCACAAAAATTAAACCTAATATTATCCAAAATATCAGTAAAACCAAAATAATCTTATCTAAGCTACGCAACCACTGTATAATAAAATTATCACTATCTCTTGAAAAATTTATTAACATATTTTTTAAATGTTTCACCTCTATGTTCAAAATTTTTAAATTGATCAAATGATGCCGCTCCAGGACTGAACAGCACATTAAGTTTTTTGTTTTTATTTAATCGAAAATTTAAATCATTACTAAAGACATGTTGTAAAAGATCTTTTAAATTAATAAAATATTTAAAAGCAATTTTTTGTTTTTTAAGACTTTGTTTAAGTGGATCAATATCATTTCCAAATAAATATGTTTTGCTAATTCTATTCTTTAGGTCATTTAATGAAAAGTTATCTCCTTTTTTTAATAAACCTCCTAAAATTAAAATACAACTAGGTGTCATTTTCAGAGCATATCTTGTTGACTCAAAATTCGTTGACTTAGAGTCATTTATAAAGTTAAAATTATTTGCTTTTAAAAATACCTCATAACGATGTGGTAATCTATTGGCTTCATAATCTATTCTCGATATTGAAATATTTTTTTTTAATATTTTATGGAATAAATTTTTATTTATATTTTCAAAACTTTTAATATTCTTTTTATTTTTAAAACCTTTAAAAGAACTATTGTGGTAAAGCCCAATACCCCCCTTTTTTAAAAATTTAAATATTTTTAATTTAACTTTTTTATATTTTTCTACCGTTCCATGCCTTTCTAAGTGGTCAGGGGATACATTTAAAATACAAGCGCAATCAAGCTTTATATACTTAGAGTAATCTAATTGATATGAAGATAATTCTAAAATACAGTATTCTTCAGCAGATATATTTTCACTTAAAACTGGATTACCAAAATTACCTAAAATTCTTGATTTTAAATTATTTTTTCTAATCAAATTATTAAGAAGATTACAAAAACTCGATTTTCCGTTTGTACCTGTTATGCCAATTATATATTTTAAATTTTGTTTAGATAAGAAAAATATATCTAAATCTGTAATGATATTTTTTTTATGTATTTTAAAAAAAAGCTTATTTTTATGATTATAAATATCTACTCCTGGACTTAAAATTATATAATCATATTTTTTTAAATAATAATTTTTATCGATTTTTGTTGTAATAAGTTTTTTATTATCATCCCAAATACTGTAATTAATATTATTTTTAATAAAATATTTTTGAACAGATTTGCCAGTTTTTCCATACCCAAAAATTAGTATTTTTTTATCATTAAACTCCTTTGGAAAGAACATTTACCGTAATTTTAAACTCGATAGTGCAATCAAAACTAAAATTATAGATATAATCCAAAACCTGATTACAATAGTTGACTCTTCCCAACCTTTTTTTTCAAAATGATGATGCAAAGGGGCCATTCTAAAAACTCTTTTTCCAAAAACTTTGAAAGAAAATACTTGTATAATAACTGACAAGGCTTCAAGAACAAAAACACCACCAGCAATTAGTAGAACGACTTCATGCTTAGAAATTAGACTCACAGTTCCCAACAGAGATCCTAATGCCAATGAACCTGTGTCGCCCATAAAAATTTTTGCTGGTGGAGCATTGAACCATAAAAAACCTAAACAGGATCCAACTGTAGCTCCCAGAACAATACAAACCTCCGAAATATTTCTTATATTTATAATTTTTAAATAATCAGCGAAAAAAACATTTCCGGACAAATAAACAATTAAAATAAATGTTAAAGTTACTAAGATCAGAGGTACAGTGGCTAATCCATCTAAACCATCAGTTAAATTAACTGCATTGGAAGAACCTATTATGACAATTGCGGCAAAAGGGAAATAAAAATACCCAATATCAAATATTAAATTTTTATAATATGGAATATTTAATAAAAACCTCTGCTCATTTTGAAGCGAAATAGAAATTATGTAAAAAATCATGACACTGAAGATTAATTGTAGAATAATTTTTGAAAAACCTGATATTCCTTTGGAATTTTTAAACTTAATTTTTAAATAATCATCAAAAAAGCCAATTAATGCAAATGATAAAATCGAGAATAAACAAATTAAAACAAAAATATTTCTTATGTCTGACCATAATAAAGTTGAAAGAAGAATTCCGAATATAATTAATACTCCTCCAAAAGTTGGAGTTCCCGCTTTTTTAATAATATGGGATACGGGTCCATCATCTCGGATTGGTTGATTGAAATAGTTTGAAGATTTTAAATAATTTATAAAACTTTGACCAAAAAAAAGAACGATAATTAATGAGGTAAAAATTGCTACTCCAGTACGAAAGGTTATATAAGAAAAAACGTTGAGAAAAGAGATTTGAGACGAAAGTTCTTGAAATAAATAATTTAACATTTATAAATCTTTTTGTTTAGCAATTTATTTAGGCCTACTCCATTAGAAGCTTTAAACATAATAATAGAATTTTCCATTAAAACATTTTTAAAATTTTTTGAAAAAACATTAATATTTTTATAATATTTGCACCAAAATGTGGTTTTAATTTGATTATAAATTTGTTTTGATTGTGGACCTACTAAAAAAATTCTATCAAATTTAAACATTTTTAAATATCTACCTATCTCGATATGTTTGTTTTTTGAAAATTTTCCCAATTCTAACATATCACCCAAAACTAATATTTTATTTTTATTAATTTTAAAATTATGGAATTCAAAGATAGAATTTTTTAAAGACACTGGATTAGAATTATAACTATCATCTATAATCATAACCCTTTTACTCATTTTAATAATATTTCCTCTTCCTCGTATATTTTTTGTGTTCTCAAATACAGATTTAGCACGTGTAATATTTAATTTAAGAAAATCTAATACTAAAAAACAAATTAATATATTTTTAATATTATTTAAATTAATTTTTGAAAATTTTAAATTGAAGTATTTATCTTTAAGCTTAAATTGTACTGTATTTAAACTTGTAATTTTGTAGGTAATTGTAGCTCTATTATTAGAACCAAAACTTAAAACTTTAAGTTTATGAGATTTAGAAATTTTATTTAATTTTCCATAAAACTTACAATCTCTATTAAGTATTACTGTGCCTTTCTTTGTTATATTTTTAATAATTTCAGATTTTGCCTTTGCTATTTTATTAATGCTGCCGAGTTTACCCAAGTGCGCTTCACCAATATTTGTAATAATACCTAAATTAGGTTTCAAAATCTTTGATAAACTATCAATTTCACCAAGCTTGTTCATACCAACTTCGTATATGTTGTACCTTGATAACTTTTTTTGATTTATCAGAGTGAATGGTAGCCCTATATCATTATTGAATGATGCCTGTGACCTATAAGAATAATTATATTTTTTAAGTGTAGAATATAAAATTTCTTTGAGACTTGTTTTTCCTGAACTTCCAGTAATTCCAATAAAGAAACTCTTATCTAAAATAAATCTCTTTATTTTAGCTAAATCTTTAATAAATTTTCTCGTAGATTTACATAGTATAACTCTTTTATTATTTTTAAATTTTTTTAAATACTTTGAGTTCTTTTCACATATTACTATTGTCTTTTTAAAATTTTTAAGGGCGTAACCAATATAACGATGTCCATCATCATTTGTTCCTTTAATACAAATAAATGCTGAATTTTCTTTAAGATTTCTACTATCAATAAAATACTCTAAGTTAACTATATTTTGATTATAATTTAATTTATTCATAAATTTTTTGTAATTTCCTCGGAATCTGAAAAGTGAATATATTTACCATTTACTATTTGATAATTTTCATGCCCTTTTCCCGCAACCAACAGTACTTCATTTTGTTTCATATCTCTAATGCCCTTTTTAATAGCAAGTCTTCTATTATTTATAATCTTACCTTTATCAATGTATTTGAAAATTTGTTTCGTTATTTGCTTCGGATTTTCATCTCTAGGATTATCGTCAGTAACTATAATTTTTTTACATAGCTTATTTACAATCTCACCCATTTCTCTTCGTTTCCCTTTGTCTCTATTACCACCACAACCGAAAACTATATTTACTTTTTTTTTAAAGTGGTTTTTTAAAGTTGTAATTACTTTTTTTAAACCGTCAGGAGTATGAGCATAATCTAAACAAACAATTTTTTTTTTATTTTTAAAAATATTTAATCTACCTTTTATGGGTTTTATTCTTGGTAATACTTTAAGTATTCTGTTGGCATCTATACCAGAAGATATTGAAAGAGTAATTGCGTGAAATAAGTTTCGTATTTGAAATGATCCAATCAAATTTAATGATATACTATAAATTTTATTTTTATAATTTATTTTTAGTATTGTTTTTGATCCATGAGGCTTTAACCCCAAAATTCTAATATAATTTTTATTTTTTGATTGTAATACTAGATTTAATTTTTTTTTAATATTATTTTTAATTAATTTTGCAATTTCATTTTCACAAATAATATCTGAATTTTTATTTAAATTTTTTTTAAAAAGTATTAATTTAGCATTCAAATATGACTTCATAGATTTATGATAATCCAAGTGATCACGTGAAAAGTTTGTAAAGACCGCGCCTTTGAAATTTAATCCCCTCAACCTACCTTGATATAAACCATGACTTGATGCTTCAATGATAGCTGTATTTATCTTTTTCTTCTTTACAAAATCTAAAAACTTTAAAATATCTAAATTATCTGGGGTGGTAAGACTATTCTGTTTAAATTTTTTATTATAGTAACAACCAAGAGTACCGATGTTTGCACAAGGTAAATTATTTAAAATATTTATTTGATGAAAAAAACCTGCTACTGATGTTTTGCCATTTGTACCAGTTACAGCATAAAGATTTTTAGGTATTGTTTTAAATTTTTTATTTACTAGAGAAAAATAAAATTTTTTTATATCTTTAACAACTAAAATTTTATTATAGTTTATTTTTTTTTGTGTAACTATTAAATATGGACCTTTTTCAGTAACAACGTCTAAATAGGGACTATTCTTCTTTTTATTAGAAATAAAATCAAAAAAAATATCGTCTTTTTTTAAATACCTTGAATCATTACAAAAGTTTTTTTTCAGTATTTTTGAAAATTTCATTGATTTAATTTTGCGTACTCATCAAATTTTAATGTGTTCAAAATTGGACCAATTTTTTTTATAATTTGGCCATTAATATATCCTGCGTTCCAACCAGCTTCTCTTCTAGTATGTCCCCATAATTTTTTTGAACCATTGGGCTCATCTATAATGACCGTTAAAACATATATTTTTTTTCTAACCTCAAATGCTGAAGTAAATATATTTAAAATTTCATTCGAATAGCCTTTGGCAAATTTATGAGGTTTTTGGGCGGTGCCAGTTTTGCCAATTACATTATATCCTTGAATATCGGCCTTTCTTCCACTTCCACCTCTATTATAACTATTATCAACATTCGTCCTTAAAATTTTTCTCATAATTTTACTATTTTTTTCTGAGATTATTTTAGACTTAAATTTTATATCTTTATTTTTTAATAACGAAATTTCAAAAAGATTGCCTCCATTTATTATAGATGCAAAAGCTCTTGTAAGTTGAATTGGAGTTGTACTAATTCCATGACCATACCCAGCGGTTAAAGTATTGCATTTACCCCATTTTTTTAATTTTGAAGAAGAAACTTCTGGAAGCTCAATTTTAGAGTAATTAAATATTTCTAAGTTTTCTAAAAACTGTCTATAAGAATTTAACCCTGAGTCTTGGATTATCCTAATAGTACCAATGTTAGAAGACTCTACCAGTATGTCATTTACAGTTAAATTTTTTTTATCAGCCGAATACTTGTATTCTTTAATTGGAAATTTACCACATAATACTTGTTTTGGTAAATTTTTATAAACTTTATTACGGGTAACTATTTTTTTTTCTAGTGCGTTTGCAATAACGAAAGTTTTAAAAATAGATCCTAATTCATAAAGACCTTTAGTATTTTTATTAAATAAATTACTTTTATTAACCAGTTCTTTGCGATTATTTGGATCATAATCTGGTAAAGATATCATAGATAATACTTTTCCGGATTTTGCATCCAGCAAAATACTGGCAGCACCTTTTGCATTAAATGTGCTTATACTCTTCTTTAAAGTTTCCCGAATAATAAACTGTATATTTTGATCAACAGATAATACAATTGGTTCATCAATTTTATTTTTGTCCAATATTTCTTTATCTAGAAATAATTCAATTCCTGAAATACCCTTTTGGTCTGCATCAACGTTACCAATAATATGAGAAAATAGGTTTTTATTTGGATAAACTCTTGCTTCATTTCTAACAAGTTCAATTGATGGCTCACCTAAACTCAAAGCTTTATTATACTCTATTGGAGTTAAATTTTTCTTAATAAGGTGAAACGGTTTTTCATTAAAGTTTTTAACTTTTTCAAGATCTATATCAGGAAAGTTTATCCTTAACTTAAGATTTAAGTTTTTAAAATTTTTTACTCTATTAGTTCTAATTAATAGATCGTGTGTTTTAATACTATATGCTATAAAATTATGGTTTTGATCAACTATTGCTCTTCTTTTTACATTTTCTAAAAAGAAATTATCAGTAAAATAAAACTGTTTTTTTTCGAAGCCAATCATAACAAGTTTGGAAAATGTTAGTAAACTTATTAACAAAAAGACAGATATAATAATATTAATTCTTTTATCTAAACTTTTATTATTTTTCTTTCGATGAATATTTTCATCAAAGTATAAATTTAATTGTTTATTTTTTTTCATTAATTTCAAAATATTCAATATTTTTATTTGTAAAAAATATATATTGTTTGCCTAAAAATTTATCTGCAAGTTTTTTAATATTCTCTGGTGACTTTAAATAAACATTTTCTTTCATTTCAAGATCGTTTTCCTTTTTTAGTTTTAAAATATTTTTTTTTTTTACATTTAATTTATACTCAAGATTTTTTGATTGATTTTTGTAGAAATTAGTCATTGATGTGCCTGTTATTAGAAATAGTAGACTTAAAAAAAAATTTCTAAACATATAATTCCTCTAAAAGAAAATATTTTTCCATGTTCAATTCCTCTCTATTTAATTTAATATTTGGATTCTTAATTTTTTTAACAACTCTTAATTTTGCTGAGCGCGAATTAGGATTTTTCTTAATCTCAATATCAGAAGGTTTGACTACCTTATTTGTTATAAAATCTATGCAAATATTATCTACTTCAATTTTTTTTGGAATATATCTAGATAAAGATTTTTTTTTACCATAATAATTAAAAAATCTTTTGACTAAAATATCCTCTAAAGAATGAAATGTAACAATAATTATAATAGCACCTTGTTTGCAATTATTAACAATATATTTTAATGATTTAAATATCTCAGACAACTCTTGATTAACTATCATTCTTATTGCTTGAAAAGTTTTAGTTGAAGGATTTGTTTTATTTTTTTTAAATTTAATACTATTAATTATATTTGATAAATTTTTAGCAGATAAATTTTCATTACTATTTCGATATGTTATTATTTTCTTTGAAATTTGCGATGCGAATTTTTCTTCACCAAAAAATTTTAAAATATTCTTTAATTCTTTTTCTGAGACTTTTTTAATTAAATCGTGCGCATTAAATGTGTTAAGACCCATAGTCATATCTATTATATCTTTTGATTCGAAAGAAAATCCTCTTTTCATGTTTTTTAATTGAAAATTAGACAAACCTAAATCAAAAAGAAAACAGTCGGCATCTCTAAAATTTTTAAGTTCATTTATTTGAGAAAATTTGATATTATGAAAATCAAATCTATCAGGATAATTTTCCTTAAGATTCAAAGCGTGCTTTAAAATACTATTATCTCGATCTAATCCTATTACCTGAGTTTTTTTAAACTCTTTAAGTATTCTGGTGGAATAACCACCTCCACCAAATGTGCAATCTACTATGATTTTGTTATCACTGATATAACTTAGTACTTCATCTGCCATCACTGGATAATGTTTGGTAGTATCCAGTAACATTGTGCATATTTTTTAATTGGTTTGTCTTCTTAAAAATGCTGGAATTTCCAAATCATCTCTATCATCAAAATCTAGATCAGATAAGTCAGTTTCTTCCCGGTTTTCTTTTACAAACTCTCCAGTTTCGAAAACCTCTTCGTCACCAGTGAATAATTGCTGAGTTTCAAAATTCTTTTCTTCAGCAAACTGATCCATGCTTTTCTCATTATTGAAAGATTGTGATTTTATAACATCATTATCAATGTTATTTAAATTTGACTCATCTCTCAAAAAATCATCAAATATAGGCTCTTCAGTTTTTACGCTATCTTGAATTTCACTATAATTTGTTTTGATATCAGGGGTGATATTTTTACTAGTTTCGCTAATTGATCCTAGATCTAAAGCATTCGCGCCTGATATACGCATATTTTGAGTTGTGCTCAAACTAGAATTGGGTGTCATAGAAGGAGAGTATGGCTGGGTTGACATATACGCTTCATAATTATTTTTTTGCTGAGTATTTGTAGTATTGCTATTTGGTAAATTTTGTGCGCTATATCCATTTCTAGTTTGTACAACACTCAAAGTTGGCCTATTTTTAACGACCTCTCCACCTAAACCAGTAACTACAATTGAAACTCTTACTTTTCCAGTCATTGCCTCGTCAATTGTATTACCAATTAAAATGTCAGCGCCAGGATCAACTTCTGCTCTGATCTTATTGGCGGCCTCATCAACTTCAAACAAAGTTATATCATTTCCACCTGTTATATTCACAAGTAAACCTTTGGCACCTTTTAATGTATAATCGTCTATTAGCGGATTGTTAATTGCTGCATCTGATGCAATGATAGCTCTATTATCTCCCTCTGCTTCGCCTGTACCCATCATAGCTTTGCCCATACCACTCATAATAGTTTCAATATCAGCAAAGTCTAAATTCATTAAGCCTGGTCTTACAATTAAATCAGTAATTCCTCTTACTCCGTGCATTAAAACGTTATCTGCCATTTTAAAAGCATGAATCAAAGGCGTCTTCTCGTCAGCAATTTTGAAAAGGTTTTGATTTGGTATTATAATACTTGTATCAACGACTCTTAATAAATTTTCAAGACCTGCTTCAGCTACTCTAATTCTACCAGGACCTTCGTACATAAAAGGTTTTGTTACTACCCCTACTGTAAGAATATTTAGATCTTTTGCAGCTTTTGCAATTACTGGGGCAGCTCCAGTTCCTGTTCCACCGCCCATCCCTGCAGTAACAAACACCATATTTGCGCCTTGTAATAAATTAATAATTTCATTCATTGATTCATCTGCGGCGGCTTGGCCTATATCTGCTTTAGATCCCGCGCCTAAACCTCTGGTTAAGTTAGCGCCTAACTGGATTTTGCAATCTGCTTTATTTTTTTTTAAATCTTGTGCATCTGTATTTGCGGCAACAAATTCTACACCTTGAATTCCAGCATCAATCATATTATTGATTGCATTTCCTCCGGCCCCTCCTACTCCAAGTACAACTATTCTTGGTTTTAATTCTCTTAGTTCAGGTGCAGTTATGTTTATTGCCATTGGTTTCTCCTTTTTTGTTAATTTAATTTGTTTGCTTCCATTTTAGCTCTGAGCGTTTTAAATTTGCCTTTTTCCTTGCTTCATTACTAAATTTTTTAAATTCAGAAGGTTCCCACATTTGAAATGTTCTGCCTTGACCTACAAATAAAACTTTATCTTTTATACCTGAATGATTCAAAAGTTTATCACTTAATGTAACTCTTCCCTCACTATCAAAATTTAACTGAAAACTATTTGCTAAAATAGAAGTAGAAAAAATATCTCTATTTTCCTCAAAAGGATTTAAAGTATCAATAGTATCTATTATTTTTTCTAATCTATTTTGTGGGCAAAATTCTATTGATGTATTTGTAAATGATGGATAGCAAACTACACTATTATAGCCTAACGAAGATAGGTATGATCTATATGAAGCTGGCACTGACACCCTTCCTTTTTTGTCTAACTTGTTTTCGAAAGTAGAGATAAACATATTTATTATTCATTGTTTTTTTCACACATGGGATTTTATGGGAATACATGGTTTTAATAAAATAGTCAAATAAAATTCAACTATTAGTTGTTCTACAAATGTTCTTCGGAGATAAGATTTTGCTAGTTGGCCTGTAAGCTGGGTTCTGTCATTTAAAATGGTAATTTATCTTGGCTAATCATTTCTGATTAGCTCTAGCAACCAACCCGGA
>MDTG01143487.1_pt1 | contig 18671 bp, 15 predicted proteins | sample 811421 | NCBI WGS metagenome assembly MDTG01 (sample SAMN05326645, study PRJNA326480) | marine metagenome | isolation source: seawater | place: Pacific Ocean: South East | collected 2011
AAATAATCCTGCTGAGCTTATAAAAACAATAGAGCCTTTAGATTTACGAAGGTAGGGTAATCCAAATTTTATTAGATTAAAAAAACCATTTATGTCAGCATCTATAACTCCTTTCCATAAATCAATATCAATTTCTCCAATAAACTTTTGCGGTATGTCAAACCCAGCAGCATTAACAAGTGTGTTAATAGAGTTATAATCATTAGCTACTTTTGCAAAGGTTTCCTCTACAGATTTAGAATCGCTGTTATCTAATTGATACATCTTTACATCAGCATTGATGTCATTGACTAAATCAATAGCAGCTTGTTCATTTTTAAAATAAGTAATAGCTACTTTTGCACCAGAGTTTGCAAACTCTTTTGCACATAATGAGCCAATGCCTCCACTGCCTCCAACAATCAGAACACATCCATTTTCAAAATTTTTGTCCATTTTTTTTACCTCTTTTGCTATTATATTGTTTCTTTAATAATTAACAAAAAGGTAGGGAATTTATGCGTTTTTCATATCATCCAACTATGTGCGATCCATCATTTTATTTGGAACTTGGTAAAGCTGCTGAGGCTGCAGGCTTTAATGCAATTACATTCCCAGACAGTATCTGCTATCCCAAAGAATGCGATTCAACATATCCATATAATGATGATGGAAGCAGAGAATTTCTAGACGGCGTTCCTTTCTTGGAACCATTTTCTATTATTCCAGCTATCGCAGCTGTTACAGAAAAGCTGGAATTTTCAACATCTGTTTATAAGCTCGCTCCCAGGCAAGCTGTAACAACAGCTAAATTTGTTACTACCCTGGGTGTTATGACAAATAATAGATTCCATTTTGGAGTTGGAGTAAGCCCTTGGTATGAGGATTTCCTTGCCACAGGAGAGCGATGGGAAAAGAGAGGCAAAAGAATGGACGAGCAAATTGATATTCTTAAAGGGTTAATGAACGGAGAATACTTCTCTTATAAAGGAGAATTTTATGATATTCCAGAACTAAAGCTTTGCCCTACACCCACAAAACCAGTGCCTATATTAATTGGGGGTCACTCAAAGCTTGCTTTAAAAAGAGCTGCGAGAGTTGGAGATGGCTGGATAAGTGCAGGGTTAAGTTTAGAGGAAACAAAAACTCTTATTGATCAGATAAATGAGTACAGAGATGAATTTGGAACATTGGATCATCCAAACTATCAATTCCAAGTGATGGGAGAAGCGGCCTATTCACCAGAGGGGATAAAAGAACTCGAAGCACTGGGTGCAACTGAAGTCATAGTAGCTTTTAGAAACGCTTATGAAGGCGGGCCCGATGAAAGGACTCTGGAGGGCATGATAGCTGAAATCAATTGGTATGCTGAGGAAGTGATTAATAAATCTAATTAAAATGGTCGGGATGGCCGGATTTGAACCGACGACCACCTCACCCCCAGCGAGGTGCGCTACCAGGCTGCGCTACATCCCGAAAATAAATGAATTTTACATTCATATTAAATTAGAAAATACTCTCAAATAAAAAATTAATAAAAAGTTATGCTTTTTTAAAAAACCTTGTATAATCAATTTTTTAATTTTTGGGCTAGATTTAATTAATCCACTCATAAATGTTGAGTTTTTTGTTAAAATAGATAAAACTGTACCAACTTAAAAATTGTACAAATACAAAAAAAATTGAAAATAGTTAACAATATATAGATATTAAGGCATAATAATTTAATTAAACATAGGAATGGTGACCGAATATGGCAAAACTAAAAAATAATTTAGGCAGATTTTTCACTCTATTGGTAGCAACCTTTACAGGTTTTTCATCAACATCAGCCTTTGCTGATGATGAGCCCAAAGCTGCAGGAGAGGAAGCAGCTGAAAAAGCATCAGGATCTTTGAGTGCCGGAGCTATAGCCGCAGCAGTAGCTGCTGCAGCTGCAATTGCAGCCGCGTCTGATTCTTCTAGTGGAGGTGCAGCTATACCAGCGCCAACACCAGCGCCAACACCAGCACCAACACCTGCGCCAACACCAGCACCAACACCTGCGCCAACACCAGCTCCTACTGTTGTTGAGGAATATGTTATGGAAGTGATTCAGGAAGTTACTGAGAATGTAACTGTAGCTTCACAAACTGATCAGACTAACACAATTGTTACAGCAGGTGAAAGAACTACTACTGGTACTGCTACTACGACTGGAACAGCGACAACTGCTGGAACACAAACTATTACTCAAACTGCTACTTATACCGGTACAACCACAAATAAAGATGAGTTCGATTATGGAGACACGAACACTATGACAGACGCCAATGGAGCAGTTGTAGATGGAGGTGGAAACCAGGTTTATGAAGGATTTTTCATTGGTTCTTTTGAAGAAGGCAATACCTATGACCAAGATATACCACTAGATTTAGGTGATAATGAGCTTGGTTCAACTGGAGATCCTTTCACTACCATTGTAAATGCTGAATTTGAAATCGAAGCAGAGGTTGAGATCGAAACAACTGTCATTGAAGCTATTGAAACAATTACAACTGAAGTTGTAACAGTTCCGCTCGATGCTACTATAGCTCAAACGTCTACAGTTACTGCGACAGCAACAGCTACAAGAACAAAATAAAAGCTATGCTTATTCAAAAAGGGGTCATTAGGCCCCTTTTTTATTGCTAAATAATATTTTACTTTTTTTTACGCAATCCTTTAATCACAAGAGACTGAATTTATAGTTTTTAATAAAGGACCTGTGCCGAGCAAATTTATTGCAGCAGAGATAGTGTAATTACTTATAAAAATAATTTATTGTAAGCTTTGGTAAGTATGGGTGAATATAAACCTCAGCTTTAATTACCCTTCCTGAAGAATTGATAAAATATTTATTTTCCTTGTTCCAGCGAATAATAGGTATTTCAACCTTATGTGTAATTACAGATGTTGTAATTTCTTGATCTAAAATATCTATTTTTAGAGGCTTATTAGAGGCGGTGAATTCATTAAGGGTTTTAGCAGAATATAATGATGGCTCATACAATGTGGTGAAGCTAACCTCTTTAAATGATTGAGAAAATGTTGGATTTAAAGTTAGCGAAGTTTTATAATCCTTGCCAAGCCCTAATGTTTTGACAACCATCCCGTTGCTTGTAAAGACTGAAATTCCGTCACTTGACCTCCATTCATAAATTCCGTCGTCTATATAAGCAAGGACAAGTATTGATCCAGCGCCAAATCTACCAAATTTTAAGTAAGCAAATGAATATTCAGAATTATTATTATAATCTTTTACAAAGGCTTCATTTTTATTATTTCCAAAATAATAATCAAACAAATAATCAGAAGCAACATTTGCACAGCCTGATGTATATAAAAATGAAGCAACTAGACAAATATATTTTTTCATGAGATTAGTCATATATATCATCCCAATCTCTTATTAATGCCCAGGATGCGCCTTGATCAGTTACTGCATACATACTGTAAGCATTATTAAGCATGGCTCCTCCATCACGTGTAATGGGCCTCAAGCCAAAGCCAGTGTGACCTCTTGAGTAGTTTGTAAAAAAGGATTCAATGGGTATATAAAAGTAAAACCCTTTATCAAAACTACCTTCACCAAAATCTTCTCTGCTTACATCCGTTATAGTAACGAACCCTCCAACACGAGCTCCAGACTTAAATCGTCTAGATATATTTACATGAACGCCATCATCTTTTGCTAAAAATCGCCCTGCCTTAAGCTTTAAGAGTATTCCTGTTCCTGGATGATCGTAGAAGAAATTTATAAAGCCTGAGGTGGTAGAGTAATCTTTAAACCCAAATAATTGATCGTAAGCTCTTTGTTTGACATAAAAAATTTCACTTCCAATAGCCCAATCTCGATAAAAATCTCTATATAGAATTTCATAGCCTGCTCCACCAAACATCTCCTCAAGTATTCCAATGGTAAACTTGCCATATAAGTTATCCCTTGGATTAAGGTAATAATTCATTTGAAGATTTTCAATGGATAATGCTTCACTTTCACGTAAATATTTAACAATATCGCTTCTAACATGAGGTAATACACTATCTGATCCTAATTTCAGATCTTGCATATTATTTATTATTCCTGCAGACACAGAGCCATTAAATGTTAGATTTTTAGCTACTAGAAGCTCACCTTTAATGCCCATCCTTAAATCACCAAAGAAAAAGCCATCAGGTCCACCTATTTGACTTCTTAACATTGGTGCTACTGAATAAATAAACTGTGGGAAGCTTTCTTTTGGTTGAAAGCTATAAGTAGATTTATCATATTTAATTGGTTTAACAGTCGATTCATTTAAGAGAACTTCTGGAAGTGCTTCAGGGTAATATCTTGCAAACTTATCTCTATCAATTTCTACGGTATGCAAGCCTAGATTTGCATTCAAGTTAGTAATTTTAAAGGTTTTAATTCTATCAGGCGTTATCTCATCTAAAATTCTTGCCGCCCTGCCTGTTGCCCTAGCCCAACTCAAATGCTTAGAAGAAGCATAAGCCACCTCATAGGATTCATTTTCTTCATCTAAATGAGATGCCTGAAGAAAGAGCCTCCTGTTATTAAAATTTTCCAATGTAGTTTTATATAAATAAATGTCATTATCTGAATTAAGTCTTTTAATTATTTTTGCATTCTCAACTGGTATGTGAGGGTCATTTTTTGGTATATAGGCATTTTTTTTACCGTAACTACCTTTGAACTCAAAACCTACATTAATAGTATTTCCTCTGACATAGCCCAACCTTAATGAGAACTGTTCATTTAATGGATATACAATCCCAAGATTAATTTTCTTTTCTTGTTTAATTGGTGGGAATCCCTCTTTTGTATAATCTACACCATCATATTCAATTTTTAATCTAGCTCCATTTCTATATGGTAGAAATATTTCTACTCCGCCAAATAATCCTGCATCTCCTCTAAACCACTTATCAATGCTAAATTCTCCACCCTCGGTGCCCGCTTTCTTTGTTCGTGGGAATTTAAAACGATTATGTATTGAGTTAAGTGGGTTCCTAATTGAATAACTTGTTAACATTCCCCATCCAACCCCAAATGAAAAATCAAAGTTTTTAATTCTCTTATTTGCAACCAAAAATTCAGAAGAAAATAATCCGGTCCCAGCCATATCTCTAAACCCTAGAGCAACTGCAGGCATATAAGTGGTTTCTTGAAATATTCTAAACTTTGCATCAAAGCCTTTATCTTTAAGAGTTTGATTTCCGCTAAATGCAAATACATCACTGTATAATTGATTATTGATATCAGTGTATCCATATGCAGCCTCAAACCAGTCAAATGGATACGCAATAATGCTTCCTCGTAAGTATGGATCCATCCTGTTCCAGGTAAATGCAAAAGTTCCACCTGGATAAAATCTAGCAGTTGGATTAGCTAAAAGCCCTGTGGTCCCATAGTTTGAAAAAGATGGAGATAAATTTGGATAAATATAGTCAAATGCATCTGAAAAAATTGGAGCTGAAAATATTATCGTTAAGCTAAACCAAAACTTAACTAAATAGTTTTTCATTAATTTTTATATGGTATTAATTAATCGTTTATAGAATTCAGTGACGCTAGACTGATTGCTAATGAGCTAAATATTGGAGCTATTACTGTTGCTAAATTAATCCCATCGAGTTTTCCAATTTTCCTTGGAATATATATAATGCTACCGGGCATTAGATCATTTTGCTTAAATGAAAATCGTCCCGCAACGTAAGAATCTCCATTAGGTTTAATAATTACAATTCGATCAGATTGACCGTAGGTTGATATGCCGCCAGATTTCTTAATATAGTCTGTAACTCCGACTCCTGCAAAATACTGTCGAGCTCCTGGAGTTAAAACTTCGCCTAAAACATAAATTTCTTCACTGATTGGAGGAATAGTAATAATATCACCGCCTTGTAAGGTAGTATCTGAAGAAGGTTTCATTCTGATATTCTGCATATCAAACTCAGCTGTAATCCTTCCAACAGGTTTTACATTTTTAAATTCTCCTAAAATTATCGGAAGAGACGTATCCCCACCTGAAATTACCTGCTGCGCATTTGCTGATGTTGCAATGAATTTAATCATGTCATCATAGATTCTGTCATTTATCTCTTTCTCAATGGTCTTAGCAGACTCTCTAACAAGATGCCCACCATGTTCATAGGCAAATTGGGTATATCCGCCAGCTCTATTAATGAGTTCGGAGAGAGTTTCCCCATCCTGAATGGTATAAACACCAGGATTAACAACCTCACCATGAAGAGTAACTTCTTTCATTGGTTTGCTATATGCTGAAAAAGATGTAACCCTAATTGAATCTGCATTTTTCAATATAATTTTTTTGAAATCCTGCTTAGAAAATTGCAATGTCACTCTTTCCTGACCATTTATTCTACTAATCTCGACTGAAGTTGCTGAGCTAGGCTTTGGGTTTCCAGCATAGTTAAGAGCGTCAGCCAAAGTGTTGTTTTGATTAATTTCAAAAATGCCAGGGTATGCAACTCCGCCTGTTACTGAAACTTCTGATTGTTTCGGAGATACAATAATAACATCGCCACTTCTAAGTCTAGAGTCAAATTTTAAATCGCCTGAAATTAAGACATCATACAAATCAAAATTTTCTACTATTTTTGAGCCTCTTTTTACTTGAATGGATCTATATGATCCATTCTCATTAATACCACCAGCTGCCCTTATAAGATAAAGTATGTGAGCCCCACCATTTACTGTATACATTCCAGGGTTATTTACTCCACCTATTACCAAAATACTCATATCTCTCATATGAGATAAAGTTAAATAAGATTCTTCTCCAGTAAACGCTTCAGCTACGATTGATTTAATCATTTCATTCGCTTGGTCTAATGAAAGCCCGGCAAGAACGATTCTTCCATAATTTGGTAAATTAATACTGCCATCTCTTGAAATAACCAAGTTAGCCATTTCTTTTTTATTTCCTACTCTCTGCATTATAAGATGATCACCATAATCCAAGACGTAGTCTCCAGATACATTTGGGTCATTTAATGGCATAAAAGTAGTTTGGTAGGTTGAAAAAAATGAATCTCCAAACCTAGTTAATTTTTTGCTTGCACCATCATTAAGTGTGGATTCAATATCTGCAATCTTTTGCTTAAGTTTCATCAAATCGCTAGATAATTTTTCAGCTGTTGTGTCTACAGGTTTGAAAATCTTTATATCATCCTGCACAACATCTTCATTCATTTTTGTTAGTACATCTGTGCGAATATCACTAGGCAAACTCCTTAAAAAATTTTCATCCAGCTCAGGCACATCTTGAGAAAAAGCTTGAATAGAGATAAAAAATATAGATATGATTGTAAAAAATCTAATGGTTTGATTTTGATTATAATATTGCATGCAAAACAAATTTTGAGGTTAAATTATTGAATCATTTTAAACTAATCTCTCTTAAATATATATAAATTAGCTGCTTTAAAATACAGTTCAAAAAAATTTAATTTCTATTAAATACATCTCTTGTAAAAACTTTTTCTTTTACATCTGAAAGCTCTTCAGACATTCTGTTGGCAAGAATTAGTTGAGATTCTTTTTTAAATTTATTTAAATTTTTATAAACGACACAATTCCTAAATTCAGAAATTTCAATAATAGTTTCATCAAAGATAAAAATGCTGATCTTGGACTCATCAAGCATTGAAATAATATCAAGCATTACTGAATTCCTATAGTTCTTTGAATTAGTCTTATTTTCAAGCCTAAAAATACCTAGTCTTTTTATTTTATTATTTTTAATAAATCTTACTATCTCATTTTTTCTAATTTCATTTGAAATTAGAACAGACGAAATTAAAGATTGAGGCACTTCTTCAAAATCTGATTCTAACTGTGTAGCATCCTTGGGCAAGCAATAGCCTCCAAATCCGAAAGAGGGATTGTTGTAATAATTTCCAATTCTATTATCCATTGATACTCCTTGAATTATCTTCGAGGCATCCAACCCTTTACTTAGTGCAAAAGAATCTAATTCATTAAAAAATGCTACTCGGGTTGAAAGGTACATATTTGAGAATAGCTTCACAGATTCTGCTTCACAAGGCGACATAAAAAGAGTTTCTGGGTCTTGGTTTAATGCAAAAGAAGTTAATATTTTTTTTAATAAATCCATTTCATATAAATTCTTTCCACCAATAATAATTCTAGACGGATACAGATTGTCAGATATAGATTTTCCTTCCTGTAAAAATTCTGGTGAAAAAATAATAGATTCATTTTGGAACTTATTAATTAAAGATTTTGTATAGCCAATTGGAACGGTTGATCTAATAACTATAATTGAATCTGGGGCATTGTTTAGAATGTTTTCTACATATGTGTCTATCAAGTCAACATTTAATTGATTTGTCTTATGATCAAGATTAGTTGGCAAGCACAAAAAGAATACTTTTGAATCTAAAAAAATAGATTCTGGTCCTGCAGATTTCAATGAGAGATTTCCATTCAATGAAATTCTGGATATCTCAGGATCGTCAATAAAGCTAAAATTTCTTTCCTGAATTTTTTTTAACTTGCCCTTATCAGTATCAAATACCTTTACATTGAAGTTTTGTGCAAGAAGGATAGATAAGGATGAACCGACATAACCAAGTCCTATAACTGATATTGTGAGATCATTCTTAAATAAATTTTTTTTCATAATCAATTCACAGTTTCTTTCATATGTAAGTTTTTTATGACGATGTTTATCTTATCGTTTAAAGATAGATCAAAACAATTAAGGGTTTTAAAAAAATCGTCAGTTTTTAATGCTGAATACGCTGGTCTTAAAGCTTTTTGCTTATAATTACATGAAGAAATTGGTTCTAATTTCTCTAAAACTATATTCTCAAAAATTCCTTCTGCATTTTTGAGAATCATTTCAGCAAATTCATACCACGAACATTCAACATCTCCAGCAAAATGCAAAATTGATCTAGAAAATTTTTTAAAACCATCATTAGCTAAAATTGAGACTATCGCTTCAGCAATATCAATTGCATATGTAGGGCTTCCTACCTGGTCATTTATAACGCTTAAAGATTTTTTCTTTAATGATAAATCCAGGATTGTTTTTAAAAAATTCTTATTAAACTCACTAAAAACCCAAGATGTTCGAAGAATTATAAAATTACAAGAACTTTCTTGCAGAACGATCTCTGCTAAATGTTTTGATTTTCCATAGGATGAAATTGGATTTGGAGTTGAAGATGATTTGTAAGGACTTGTTTCGAGACCATCAAATACATAATCTGATGAAATATGTATAAGTTTTATAGAATCTAAACAAAAGTCTGCAAGCAGCCTGACTCCTTCAATATTAATTTTATTGAGTGAACTTAAATTATCTTCAGCATCGTCAACGTCTGTGTAAGCAGCACAATTTATTATGTAATGAGGCTTAATAGAATTAATCACTGATGAAATTTGGTTTGAATTAGTTATATTAAATTCACTTGAATTTAAAAAATAGCATTCAAAAGAAGTCCTATCCAATAATATTCTCAGACAATTTCCAAGCTGACCACCAGCTCCTGTAATAATAATTCTCTTAATATTTTTCTCTGTATTTAATTTGAGTTATCCCAATTATAGTTATCAAGATACCATTGTATTGTATACTCTATGCCTTGTTTAAAATCTACAGCTGGTTTCCAACCTAGTTCTGACATTATCTTTGAAGAATCCACAGCATATCTTCTATCATGACCCTTTCTATCCTCAACATTTGTGATTAATTTCGAATAGGGGTAATGATTTTTATTAGGGACTTTTTCATCTAAGATATTACAAATCGTAGTAACTAATTCAATGTTAGTAATTTCATTATTCCCCCCAACATTATAAGTTTCGCCAACTTTACCAGAATCTAGGATTAATTTAATTGCTGTACAATGGTCCTTAACAAACAACCAATCTCTAATTTGTAAACCATCACCGTATATAGGAATTTTTTCATTCGATAATGCCTTATTAATACAAAGAGGGACTAATTTTTCTGGAAATTGATAAGGACCATAGTTATTAGAACAATTTGAGATCAAAATAGGTATTTGATATGTCTTAAAATAGGATCTGCACAAATGATCGGAAGACGCCTTGCTTGCTGCATACGGGCTATTTGGTTTAAATTGATTGTTTTCATTAAACTTTGGATCAGACAAATCAAGAGATCCAAAAACCTCATCTGTAGATATATGTAAAAATCTAAAATCTGCTTTATCTTGAAGATCTAAATCATCAAAGTAATCTCGACATATTTCGAGCAAGTTAAATGTGCCAGTAATATTAGTTTCAATAAAAGATGAAGGTGAAAATATAGAGCGATCAACATGAGATTCAGCAGCAAAATTAATCACAGCAGATGGCTGATATTTTTTAAAGATATCTCTTAAGCCCTTTTGATCACAAATATCTATTTGAAAAAACTTGTTATTTTTACTTTCTAAAAGAGTTTTAATATTATTTAAATTTCCTGCATAAGAAAGTTTATCTACAATGATAATTTCTTCATCTGGATTTAGATCAAATAAAAAATTTGCAAAATTCGATCCGATGAACCCTGCTGCACCAGTTATTAATATCATTGTAATTACCTATTCAAATAATTTTGCCTCTTTAAAGCTTACAGCGTCATCATCTTTTGGAGAAATGATGAAGTTTGAAAATTTTGGCCACTTAATAGATAAATCTGGATCATTCCAATGAATTGCATGTTCATCATCTTTTTTCCAATACTCTGTTGTTTTATATAAAACCTCGGCTGTATCACTTAACACCACAAAACCATGCCCAAAGCCAGGAGGTATCCACAATTGATGATGATTCACCGAGGACAAGTTAACACCACACCAACACCCTAAAGTACTAGATCCTCTTCGTAAATCAACTGCAACATCAAAAATTTCTCCTGATAATACTTTAACTAATTTACCTTGTGGAAAATTTAACTGGTAATGCAAGCCTCTTAATACCCCTTTTCTTGACTTGCTATGATTATCTTGTACAAAAATATAATCTTCATTTCCAATAATATTATTAAAATTTTTTTGATTAAAGCTCTCAAAAAAAAATCCTCTACTATCTTCAAACAGTTTAGGTTTAATAAGCTTTAGGCCTTGAAGATTGGGATATAAAATAGTTTTCATTAGCTTATAATTGATTTCAAGTATTCTTCATATGAATTTGAGCCAATATTACTGATCTGTTTCTCAATATCTTTAATAGAGATCCATTGATTTTCTAGTGCAATTTGCTCAAGGCAAGCTATTTTTAACCCCTGACGATTTTGAATAATAGAAACAAAATTTGATGCCTCTAAAAGACTATCATGTGTTCCAGTATCCAGCCAGGAAAATCCAGACTTGAGAATGGTAACTTTTAATTTTTTTATTTTAAGATATCTTTTATTTAAATCTGTAATTTCTAATTCGCCTCTTTTCGAAGGACTCAACTCCTTTGCAAATCTTACTGCATTTTCATCGTAAAAATATAAACCCGTAACAGCAAAATTGCTTTTAGGCTTCTTAGGCTTCTCTTCTATGTCGAGCACATTATCGCGACTATCAAAATTTACAATTCCGTATCTAGATGGATCTTTTACATGGTATGCAAAGATAGAAGAAGTATCGCGTCTATCTGCAGCTGCTTTGAGCAAAGAGGGAAGATTGTCACCATAAAAGAAATTATCACCTAAAATAAGTGTAGATGGACTGTCATTAATAAACTCTTCGCCTAAAATAAAAGAATGAGCAAGCCCATCTGGTGACGGTTGAATAATATATTGAATTTCAACTCCCCACTGACTTCCATCTTTAAGTAATTTTTTATATAGATCGATATGACTGGGAGTAGAAATGATTAGGATTTCCCTAATGCCGCCTTGCATCAAAGTAGCTAGCGGATAATAAATCATTGGTTTGTCATAAAGCGGTAAGAGTTGTTTACTTACGACTTGGGTTATTGGATAAAGTCGTGTACCAGCCCCTCCAGCTAAAATTATTCCTTTACGATTTTTCATCTTTATAACTTTTTTAACAAAATATAATTATAAAAATAATTTCTCATAAATGGCCTAAAAAGAAATCTTATAAGTGACTTTGGGTTAGTAAAAAAATTAGAACTGAGGGAATATTGAGTTCGTAATGGCATCTTTATTTCTTTAAGGCCAAATTTATGCCCAAGATTAACAATTGCAGATCTATTGAAAAAATTAAGGTGCTCTAAGGGAGCGACTGGATTAATCGACCTATTAGAAAACTTTTGAGATGTTGTCCATTCAATTTTCTTTAATCTGGATTTAAAGTTAAAAGCATGAGGGACACTTATTTTTATAATACCTTTTTCAGATAATGAGTTAGAGAGCACTTCCATTGTTTCTAAAGGATTGGGTATGTGCTCAAATACTTGCTCTGTGTTTATTAAATCAAATTTCCTTAATTTAATTTCCTCAAAATCTAAAATTGTAAAGCCATGATTTTGCGCATGAAAGTTTCTTTTTTCAGAAAAATCATACCCATAAGTTTTAGCACCATAAGCTGCAGCCATTTTAGCCCATGCGCCCCATCCCATGCCAAAATCTAAAACATTTAATTTACCAGATGGGATATCAAATAAAGTATATAGCTGTCTTATTTCACTCGCATTGAATTCGTAATGATCAACTCCATAATTTTGAATTTTTTGAATTGAAGTCTCGGTTGGATCAACCCAATCTTCATATAATATTCGTGAAAGCTCTTCATTTGGAATAAACTTCTGAAATAAAACTTTGCAAGATGAGCACTCTTGAATATTAAATTCTGCGCCATCTAATAAATCATGATCAACTCTTCCAGCATAAAAACTTTGAAAATAATCTTTTAATTCTTGAGAAGAGTATGGAATCTTAAAGGCGAGGTCTGATGACTTGTTACCACAAACAGGACATTGCTGCCTTAGAGAAAATAAAGAATTCATTTTAATAATTTTACACCAAGTCTTGATTTAAGTAATTTTTAAATATGAAATGTCATTCAGTTATTTCATGGAAAATTGCATCATTCACAATCTTGGCATCAAATCTACGTAATGCTAATTTTCGTGAATTATTTCCCATCTTGTCAATTTGATCTTGATTTGTAAGAAAAAAATTAATTCCTTGGATCAAAGATGACTCATCCATACTGGGGACAAGCAAGCCATTGGATCCAATTTCAACTGTTTGTCTACACCCCGGAACATCAGTTGTCAAAATTGGTCTTCCCATCGACATTGCCTCTAAAACAGATCTAGGCGTGCCCTCTCTATATGAAGGCAAGACATATACTGCACATTGAGAAATTGCTTTTTTTACCTCAATTTGATTATTTAATTTACCTAAAAATTCTATATCCTGATTTTCAATCCATTTATGCAGTTCTTTAGTACCAATTGAATCAGGGTTATCATCAATCCAACCCGCAAGAAGAAATCTTGCATCTGGATTGGTTTTTTTAATCTCTCTGGCAGCGCAAACATACTCCCTAATTCCCTTAGAGACTAACAGCCTTGAAATACACAAAAATACATTTTTATTTTTTATTGGTGAATATTGAAAAAAGTCTGTATCGACACCTGAGCCATTAGTGATGAAGTACTTTTGATTAACATGAATAATGCCCTCAGTTAGAAACTGAATTCGATCATCATGATTTTGAAAAAAAATCTTAGAAGCATTTTTTAGCGCTATAAAATATAAAAACTTTACAATTTTAGAAGTAAAAATTTTTAGAAGATTTTTTTTACCTAGTTGATTTTGAAAAGCAAAACCCAATCCAGTGATCATTGGAAATAGGCTTTTCACTCTTGCCATTGGAGAAATGATTAAACCATATATAACGGGCTTAACGGTATACATAAAAATCTTATCAGGTTTAACACTTCGAACAATGATGAATAAATTAAAAATAGTTTTTAGATCTTTAAATAAATTTAAAGACGTTCTTGACAAAGAAATATCATGTAAATTGACATTAAGATTCGTTAATTCATTTGAGATAGGATTATTTGTTAAGTTGGGGCATGCGATATGAACTTCAAAATTATTTTTAAGAAATTGGCTGATCAATGGGCCTCTAAAACTTAAGATAGAATCTGGATAACTACAAATTATTAGAATTTTTTTAGCTTCCATTTGAAACTTGATTAGGTTTTTTTCTCTTTTCTCCTATAAAAATTAAGAAAAATATCATAAGCATGGGAACAAACATCCATTTCTGTCTCAAAGCAATACCAACATTGGCTGTAGTAATTGCTAAAATTGTCCATGTGACTAATGAGTGAGTAATTAAGAAAGAAGAGCTAAAAAAATTTTTTGAATAGTTCAGCTTTCTAAGCCTGGGTCTAAACAAAAGATTAAAGCCTCCAGCAATAAAAAAGAATATCAGCAATGTATTATCAAATGCAGCAACTAAGCCAAATATGCCCATGCTTAATGCTTCAAATAAACTAGGTCTAAATAAATAACTAGTTAATTGCTGTGCAAAATTCATATCTGACAGGTTAACACCAGTAGCGTCATTGGCATTGTACCCCTGTCTAACCTCAACATATTCTTGCATAGTCTCGAGATCAAAGGCTTCAAAACCAATGTAGTTATATACAAATGGCGCAAGTATTAAAGAGGTTAAAGCCATTGCTGAGAGGCCAATCGCTCTTGCTTTGGTTGAAACTTTATTTGAAAAAAGATATGCCACAGCAAAACTAAAAAACATTATTGCAGCTATATGAGGTCTTACAAATAACATAATCAATATTGACCATACCAACATCGAAAAATGCTTACTTACATTCATTGAAGCATACAAACATAAACCAATTGCCATAAATGATATTGAATCTTTACCTATGCCTGCAGACCAAAAACTAATAGATGGTAAAAATATTATTAAAGACAATAAAAGTTTGAAAAAAGGTGTTTTATATTGTGCTAATTTGGTTAAACATCCATCAAAACCAAGAAGTCCTATCGTGCCAAAAAGGTTAAAAACTAAGCAAACTCCAAAAAAGTTTAAATTCAAATAAACATGCAAGAATCCTACAAGGTATGTGACTCCCACAGTTCCGATGCCAAATGGAACATCATTATACTCTCCATAGTATGCATCTAAATAATATTGAACTGCATCTCCACCAAAATTTATTGTGTACCATCCATAGAAAATAGCGAAAAAAGTATGCCAAATATAAATTGCAAATGATCTAATTAAATTTAGTTTAAAAATATTTGCAAAATACCCAACCACTCCAAAACCAAATAAAAAAAGGAAAAAGTAAGAAATATAGTTATATGCCCCTCCTGCATCCTCAACTAGAAAAGCCATAACTATGCCTTTTGATTCCTATACCATGTCTGAAACATCAAAATATCCCATAAAAGATAACCAAAATTACCTTCGCGTCGAAGATGTTTTGACCAAATACCTGAAATTAATTCATAATCTAAATATCCCTCATCTTTAATCGATTGAGGATCAAGTAAATCCATAGCCCATACTGCAAGGTCTTTCCTTAAAAGTTCATCTATAGGTATTCCAAAACCCATCTTTGGTTTTTTCAAGTGAGCTTCAGGCAAGTATCTTTTAAGAATATTTCTTAGAGGCTGCTTGGTTTGATGGCCAACTTTTTGATGGAAAGGAATTCTCCACGCAATTTGAAATAACTTATGATCAAGATATGGAGCTCTAGTCTCTAGACTATTCCACATTGCAGCTCTATCAATTTTAACCAAAATGTCATCAGCCATATATGATTGGGAATCAACGGCCATCATTTTATGTTGAAAGTTATCTGTATCAGGCCACATATTCTCATCAGAAAACATTGATTCCACACGACGATTATCTAATACGATTCGATTTTCATCAGACCAATGCGTAAGTAATGACAGATAATACTCTACGTTAGTTTTAAATTTTAAGGAATCTGCTAGTTTTTCAACTTTATATCCTGGCAACCTGATATCAAATATATTGGGAAGAACATTGTTTAATCCTGAAACTATTCTATCAATATTTCTTGGAGATACAGATTGCATTGAATTCATCAATAACTTTCTAAAGACTGGATGGAGGCTATTTAGCTTCGACCAGGTATTGTATCCTGTGTGATAACGATTATAACCCCCAAAAATTTCATCAGCCCCATCACCTGTTAATGCAACCTTAACATCTGAAGTTGCTAATTTGCTTACTAAGTATGTAGGTATTTGTGAACTATCACTGAATGGCTCTGAATACATCATGGGTATCTCTTCTAATGCCTTGATAATATCGTCATTAGATAAAATTAAGTTTGTATGCATCGAGCCAATTGTATCTGCTACAAATTTTGCATCTTCAGATTCATTAAAACCCTTGTCTTCAAAGCCAATTGAAAATGATCTTATGGGCTGCATAGATTGATCTTGCATTAAACATGCAATTAAACTGCTATCAATGCCACCGCTTAAAAAAACACCTACTGGCACATCCCCAATCATCTGATCACTTATTACTCTTGAAAGTTCTGTATTGATAAGCATTTCAATTTCTGACTGATCTAAGTCAAATTGATTATTTATGCCATACTCCACTTCCTTATTTGTAGACCAATAAGATAATATTTGTACATTTGAAGAAGAATCTTTTTTTAAATCAGCACAAAGAAACTCTCCACCTCTTAGCTTTTTAATACCTTTATAAATAGAAAATGGACTTGGAATACAGTTATATTTAAAAAATAATCCAAGGCTATCTCTATCTATGGAGAGTTGTGAAAAATCAGGATGTTGTTTAATTGCATTTAAATCCGAAGCGAAAGCAAAAGAATTTTTCTGAAACCCATAATAAATTGGTTTTTCACCAAACCTATCAATAGCAAGATATAAGCGTTGAAGTTTCTGATCCCATGCAGCAATTGCAAACATTCCTTGAAGTAACTTGAGAGTCTCTGAAAAGCCATAGAACATTATGCAATTAGATAATGTTTCAGTATCTGAGGAACCACGCCATTGGATATTTGCTGAATCTTTCTTAAGTCTTTCTCTTAAATAAAGATGATTATAAATTTCCCCATTATATGAAACCACAAACCTCCCATCAGCCGAAATCATTGGCTGACTTCCATTACTGGAAAGATCAATAATCGAAAGTCTAGTGTGCCCAATAGCCAAACCACGCTCATCAATCCAAGTGCCCTTATCATCAGGTCCACGATGAGTCAAAGCATTGACCATCAAACTTGATATGTTGTTGAGAGCAGAACTATCCAATGATGGTGAATAAAAGCCAGATATCCCACACATAATTATATTAAACTTTGAAATGCTTTAACTAAGGCTTTTGTTTGTACTTTCAGCTCATAGTAATTATTCACTGCCTGACGGCCTGACTCAGAAAAATTTTTAAATCTCTCGGTTGAAGAGATAATGTCTTCAAAACAACTGTCCCATTCACCCAATCTATTAGCTAAAATACCTGAAAATGAATCAGTTACGATCTTTTTATTAACTCCTACAGGAGAGGCTATTACAGGAATGCCACAGGCCATGTATTGGATTAACTTGTACCCACATTTCCCTTGCTCCCAGTTAGAATCTATAAGAGGCATAATGCCTATATCCATTTGCATGATGTATTGTACCTCTAGTTCTTCAGACCAAGGTTTAACAATTATATTAATTTCAGGGAAAAATAATTTTATGGATTCATGAGCCCCAATAACTAATAATGAGCCATTATTTTTTTTTAAAAATCTGGTGATCGGAACGCTTATGTTTTCAATATACTTTTGAGTAGAGGGAGATCCTATCCAGCCAATAGTAATATTATTTGAATTAAAAAAATTATCTTTCTTTGGGTATCTTGATATATCAACAACTGTTGGAATCAAAACTGTATTATTTGCTCCTGCTTTAATCGCCCTAACCCTCAAATAGGAATTACCACAAATAACTAAACTAGCATTTTTCATTACCACATCAATTTTATTTTTAAAAAAGATCCTAAAAAAAAGATTTTTTGAATCATCATAATTATGAAAAATTGCATCATCGTAATCTACAATATAGTCAAGCCCAAATAACTTTAAAAATCTCTCAACAGTTGCGGGTAAGTATGGAAAGAGCTCTTTTTCAATCATAATAACTTTTCTTTTTTTTATTTTTCTTAAGTTATATATTCTTTGAAGGTAACATTTGACAATTTTGAAAATAGGCACTCTTAAATTCTTATATTTATCATTTAAATACTGATCATCGAATAAAGGCAAAACTTCAATGTCATAACCATGCTTTTGAAGTTCGGGAATATACTGCAATACTCTCATTCTTGAACTGGCTCCAATCCTTGAGTACTTTGTGTATATTATTACTTGATGCTTATTATTGATATCTAATACCAGATTAATTAGAGGCTATTATTATATATTTAAGTAATTTTCGAAGAAAGAATACCTTCATAAATACCCTTAAATTTCTTGCTACCATCAGATAGGGAAAATATATCTTCTGCAACTTTCCTGCATCTTAGTGATAGAGTATCATCTTCCAAAAGTTTTGATATTGAATTAATGGAATTACTTATTGCAAGGCTATTTTCATTATCTATCAATATTCCCACATTATTTTCTTTGAGAATTTTTGCAACATCTCCAACACCTG
>MDTG01441982.1_pt1 | contig 18671 bp, 23 predicted proteins | sample 811421 | NCBI WGS metagenome assembly MDTG01 (sample SAMN05326645, study PRJNA326480) | marine metagenome | isolation source: seawater | place: Pacific Ocean: South East | collected 2011
AATACCACTGATCGGACTCGAACCGATACTTTCTTGCGAAAAAGGGATTTTGAGTCCCTCGTGTCTACCAATTCCACCACAGTGGCATAATATTATTATTTATGTGTTATAATTATAAGATAATGGATTATATCACATATATTGTTCTAATAGTTTTGGTTATATTCGGCGTCATATATTTCAAAAAACAATTTTTATTATCTAGAAGTATTCATTTAGAAGATACAACACTAGAAGAATTAGATGAGAAATTGAAAAAGCATAAGTTAATAGGTGGACGCCACAAAAGAACTAATAAAAAGAACCCACCAATAGTCTAACTGTTTTCTTCTTTTGCCGATTGAGCCATTTTGGCCATCTCTGGTGTATATGCTTCACCTTGCCATAGCATATCATAAACGATTTCTTCATTACCATTTTCACAAAGATCAATTACTTTTTGGAATAAAGGTTGAAATTTATCACTTTTATGAGAGCTTTCATGCTCCTCATATGATTTCCAATAGGTAATAATAAGAGCCTCCTTGTCTTTCAAATCGCTTTTGAGAGCCTTACCAACATTACTTCCTTCATTTGATATTTGACCACTATTTAAGACAACCATTCCGCCTATAAAACCTGTTTCTGAGTGATATGTTTTTACATTTTCACACATTAATGCCACTCTTTCTTGAAGCTCATCTAATGTACGACCCTTTTTAAGAATTACACGATTAATAGTAACAATACCATCATGAGGAAAACCTTTTATTAATGCCATATTTACACTCCTTTGTGTTTGGTTGAATATGAACTACCTATTTTGTAACAAATTTCTTTTTAATTTGCAATGATGATAATCTATAATTCAACTCTATGAAAACGAGTATTAAATTATATGATTATAATTTGCCTGAGAATCTCATCGCTCGTCATCCAACTAAAAATAGAGATGAGTCAAAATTAATGATCTTCGATGAAAATAAATCTATTAAACATACAGTATTTAAAGATTTAACTAATCATTTACAAAAAGGAGATCTGCTAATTTTAAATAATACAAAAGTAATACCTGGAAGACTTTTTTTAAAAAAAGAAACTGGAGGAGTAGTTGAATTGCTCTTTCATAAGAGTTTGAATTCAAAATCAGCAGTTTGTATTTATAGTTCATCCAGAAAACTCACAGTAAATTCTAAGTTATACATAAATAATGAGGATTTTCTTATTATTGATAATATAAAAAAAAATTATGTTACTCTTTCTTGTAACAAAAATCTTATGGATGTGTTCATTGAAAATGGTGAAGTTCCACTGCCTAAATATATTAAAAGGAAAGTTACTAAAGATGATATTAAAAGATATCAAACTACTTATGCTCAACATCAAGGATCGGTAGCCGCACCGACAGCAGGACTACATTTTACAAAAAATATTATTGACCAGTTAAAACTTAAAGGAATATTTGTAGAATATTTAACACTTCATGTTACTTATAATACATTCAAACCATTAAATAATGATGATTATTCTACACATGAAATTGGCTCTGAATATTGTTGTATCAAAGACAGCTTGATGAAGACCATTAAGCAGGTAAAGTATAATCATAAAAAAGTAATAGCTGTTGGAACTACCACAACTCGTGCCTTGGAGAATTATGCTACACAAGGACTTACAGGAAATTATGAAGGAGAAGCAGATTTATACATAACACCTGGATATAAATTCAAAATAATTGATGGTCTGATAACTAATTTCCACTTACCACAATCTACGCTATTGTTATTAGTGGCATCATTGATAGGTAGAAAAAAACTACTAGAGCTATATAAACATGCTATTGAAAATAACTACAGATTTTATAGTTATGGAGATAGTATGTTTATAAAAGTATAATATGAATTTTTCTATCGAATCAAAACAAGGTCTTGCAAGAGCTGGAAGCTTAACCGTAAATAATAAAACTATAAATACACCTGCATTTATGACTATAGGCACATATGGATCAGTAAAAACTATGGATACATATGATTTAAAAAAATGCAATGTAGAAATAATTTTATCTAATGCTTTCCATCTGATGCTCAGGCCGGGGACTGAACTTATTGAAAAATTTGGCGGTCTACATCAAATTATGAATTGGGATGGTTTAATACTGACAGATTCTGGCGGCTATCAAGTATTTAGTTTAGGTAAAGACGTAAAGATTACTAATGCAGGTGCTCAATTTCGTTCTCCTTTCAATGGCGATAAAGTTTTCATGACACCTGAAATATCAATAGATGTTCAAACTAAAATCAATACAGACATAATGATGATTTTTGATGAATGTATTAAATATCCATCAGATTTGTCAACGACAGAAAAATCTATGGAACTATCTCTTCGTTGGGCTGAACGCTCAAAAAAGGCAAATTATGCATCAAAAACACTTTTTGGAATTGTTCAAGGCGGCATGTATCCAGAATTAAGAGAAGCATCAAGGCAAGCCCTTATTGATATGGACTTTGATGGATATGCGCTTGGAGGATTATCAGTAGGTGAGCCATCTGATGTCATGCATGAAATAATTAATGAGAATGCACATAGGCTTCCGAACAATAAACCAAGATATGTTATGGGGATAGGCAAGCCATTAGATATAGCTTATGCTGTAAGGAGTGGTGTCGATATGTTCGATTGTGTAATACCCACAAGAAATGCGAGAAATGGACAGTTATTTACCTCAGAAGGTATAAAAAGAATCAGAAATGCAAAATATGCAAATGATATATCACCCATCGATCCAAATTGTCAGTGTTATACCTGTAAAAACTTTAGTATTTCCTATATCAAACATTTAGATAGATGTAATGAGGTATTAGCTGCGAGACTTATGACAATCCATAATGTATACTTTTACCAGAATTTAATGGCACAACTAAGAAATGCTATTATTACATCATCATTAGATGAATTAATTAATAAATTAGAAAGAGACTTTAGCGAGGTAAAAGAATGATAGAATCAGCTTACGCAGCAGGACAACAAGAACCATCTATGATTGGTTTCCTCCTTCCAATATTTATTTTAGTATTAATGTATTTTATTTTAATAAGACCGCAATCAAAGAAGCTTAAAGAACACAAAAAAATGGTAGCTGCACTTAAAGTTGGAGATGAAATCGCTACATCAGGAGGTATCTACGGCAAGATTACCAAACTAACTGATACTTATGCAATGCTAAAAATATCTAGTAACTCAGAAATAAAATTACAAAGAAACTCTATAAACCAAATATTACCTAAAAATACTATTGATCATATTAAGTAATGTATAAGTATCCAACCTGGAAATATATTTTAGTTCTCATAGTTTTAACTTATGCGGTAATTTATTCATTACCAAATTTTTACAATACATACCCATCTATTAATGTCACAACGTTCGAAAACAAAGAAATAACTTCTGAAGAGTTATTAACGTTATCAAACAAACATAATTTATCTAGTATTGGTCTTGATGGTAATAGCATCTTTTTTGATTCAATAGATAATCAACTAAAAGCATACAATAAATTATCACAAGAAAAATTATATCAATATACACTCAGTAATTATAATCAAATTCCTCGCTGGTTAAGTGCTATTAATGCAAACCCTGTCTCACTAGGGCTTGATCTAAAAGGAGGTGTTCATTTCTTGCTTCAAATAGATACTGAAAATGTAAAAAAATCTAGAATAAACCAACTTGAAAACAATCTTAGAAATTTCTTTATTGAAAATAGTATTAGGTATAGTAGTTTCGTTACCCAAGATGGAAAAGTCACTTTCAATTTGACTAATAAAAAAATTGATCCTGAAATTATGACAGCACTTGAAGATAACTTTTCAGACTATGAAATTACTACCAGTAATTCCAATGATGGTTTAGATATAGTTGCCAACTTATCTCAAGAATCATTAGACAATGATATTAAAGCCTCAATGAAAAAGAATATTACTATTCTGAGGTCTCGTGTGAATGAGCTTGGAGTCTCTCAACCAATTATTCAACAACAAGGAAAAGAACGAATAATAGTTCAGCTTCCAGGACTTCAAGATTCTACAAGAGCAAAAAATATACTTGGTTCTACAGCAACTCTTGAATTTAGATTAACAAAAGGTAGTCCTGAAGATTGGAATCAATCACTAGCAGCAGGGACAAATACTGTTAGCGAATCATTACTTTATAGACATAAAAATGGCTCGCCAATCTTACTTTCAAGAAACGTGATTGCATCTGGAAAAGATATTGAAGGAGCAAATTCAGGTTTTGATGGTCAGACCAATCAGCCTGCTGTCTTTGTTAACTTAAGCTCATTTGGTGCTTCTAATATGTTAGAAACTACTTCGAAAAACATTGGAAATAGGATGGCAGTAGTCTTTGTAGAACAAGATAAAAATCAGGTCATTAATGTTGCTACAATCAGAGAGGCATTCAGCAAGCGTTTTCAAATTACTGGGCTCGATCTCCAAGAAGCTAAAGATTTGGCAATACTATTAAGGTCAGGTTCACTAAGTGCACCTATGGCTATAGTAGAAGAGAGAACAGTTGGACCTAGCTTGGGTACTCAAAATATTGTATCAGGGCGAGACTCTATGGCATTAGGAATGGTATTAGTTATTATATTTATGTTTATTTATTACAAAAAATTTGGCTTCGTAGCAAACATAGCATTAGTGGTTAACATCTTAATAATTACTGCAACATTATCATTATTTCAGGCTACATTGACTTTATCGGGTATAGCGGGAATCGTATTGACAGTTGGCATGGCAGTAGACGCTAATGTTCTGATATATGAAAGAATAAGAGAAGAACTCCTTAATGGCAACAGCCCAAATGCTAGTATTATTTCTGGGTATAACAAAGCTTTCTCTACAATTTCTGATGCTAACATTACTACATTAATAGCTGCAATCGCTCTACTAACAATAGGTACAGGCGTTGTTAAAGGATTCGCTGTCACACTTGTCATAGGGATATTATCTTCAATGTTCACAGCAATTGTTGGGACTAGAGCAATTGTAAGTATTATTTATGAAAATAAAAATAATAAAGGATTATCTATATAATGTTTAGAATTATTAAAGATTTAGATATTAAATTTATGAATATTAGGAGAGTTCCTTTAATTATATCTGCTCTTTTAATAATTATTTCTTTATCAAGTATAGCAATCAAAGGTTTCAATTTTGGTATAGACTTTTCAAGCGGTTACATTGTGCAATTAAAATTTGATAATCAGGTTACTGTCGCAGGCGTGCAAGACAAGCTGTATGAAAATAACTTAAATGATGTTTCAGTTCAGCTATATGGCTCTAGTAGTGAAATTTTAATAAAACTTAGGGATGAAGAAATATTCAAAAAAATAAACATTAATAACTATATCAATGAAATCTTTCAAGACGACACATTTATTATAACAAAACTTGAATATGTTGGCGCACAAGTTGGTAGCGAATTAAGAGATAAAGGAGAATGGGCAATGTTAATTGCATTATTTAGCATTCTTATTTATGTTGCTTTACGATTTGAGCTTATATATGGATTAGGAGCTATATCCGCACTAGTGCATGATGTGATAATTACTCTTGGTGTATTTTCCTTTTTTAGTCTCACATTTGACCTTAGTGTACTAGCCGCAATCTTAGCTGTAATAGGTTACTCGCTAAATGATTCAATTGTAGTTTTTGACCGTATAAGAGAAAATAATATTATACTGAGGAAACTTTCGATATTTGATGTTCTTGATAAATCAATAAACCAAACCCTATCTAGGACTCTTGTAACATCGTTGACTACTCTATTAGTCATAGTATCATTGTTAATATTTGGAGGTAATGCAGTAGAAAACTTTGCTATCGCAATGCTAGTTGGGATAATAATTGGGACTTATTCTTCAATCTTCATAGCGAGCGCAAGTTTATCTTATTTTGGAATAACTAGACCTGAAGAAAATTAATTAAGCTTCTTCATATTATTTTCATTTGCTAGTATCATACAATCATCTAATGTTTCTATAATAATGCCAGCTTCTTTAGCAATAAGCATACAATCTTGATTATGATGATATTCATCTATACTCAATAGATAAAAGTCAATTAGACCTCTTGATAGATAAATTAATTCAACAGATACAGAATTAAGAGATATTTTTTCCATTTCACTAAAATACTCAGGAATAATTATGTTTTTAGAAGCGCCATAAATAAGTTTTTCAGAACTACTGATTGATCTAATCTTCCTCTGATTATTTACAGAACCAGAACCTTTCTCGCTGAATAGCAATATATCTAAAAATGGATTTAATAAAAATGAAGATATAACATTTTTTTTGTGAATAATTGATAATGATAACGTCCAAAAGGGTAATTTTCTGCAAAAGTTATCATAATCATGTATAAAGTTAACAGCCCATATGTATGAATCTTTATTATGTTTGGATTCGTTATAAATAATATTAGGATCTTCCAAACGAAGACGTTCTTCATCCTCTATGTAGGTAAAAGTAATGAAGTCATTTTCACCTAATTTATAATACGTATTAATATGCTCTACAGCTTTACTTGTTAGTATTTCTCTAACGGGCATATTTTTTAGAGCATCAGTGCTTTTATTGATAAAAAATCTTCTTACTTCCTCTTCAATAAGTTCGCCTGCAGATTTAGCTATGTTCAGTCTTGGTTGCATAATATAATTTTGTTAGATAGTGTATATTACATTATGTCCAGTAATATTAATATTGTTTTAGTAAAGACAAGTCATCCCGGAAATATTGGCTCTACAGCAAGGGCTATGAAAACAATGGGTTTAAAGAACCTTACTCTCGTTCAACCAAAAAACTTTCCTTCTGATGTTGCAAAAGCACAAGCTGTTGGATGTATTGATATTTTAAATAATGCTGATATCACTCCATCATTAAAAAATGCTTTAAGTTCATCGAAACTAGTAATCGGTTTCTCTGCAAGATCTAGAAAATCAAATATACCTTCACTCTCAATGAGTGAATTGATGGAATTATTAAATGAGTATGCTAATGAAAATGTCTCTATTGTTTTTGGAAATGAGCAATCAGGTTTATCTAATGAAGAACTTCAACTGTGCAATTACCATGTATCTATTCCCACCGACAGCGCTTACACTTCTCTAAATCTTGCATCTTCAGTTCAAATATTTTCTTATGAGTACTTTAAATCATGTAACGATATCCCAATCTCTAAAAAAACTCGAGATTTAGCTAGTCATTCAAGTAAACTCATCTTGATAGAAAAATTTTTATCAATAATGTCTGACTTAAGAATCATTACAGAAAAGAATAAAAAATCTCTCGTTCAAAATATTCATATTATATTCAATAAGACGAATTTTACTGAAAATGAAATCAATCTATACCTAGGTATCCTCACTAAAATAGGAAAAGCCCTAAAAAAATAATTGTTGACTAGATAAGTCAGGTATATGATAATTCAGTCATGAAATTAAGTACTAAATCAAGATACGCTATCACAGCTATAATTGATCTTGCGCAAAATCAAGATGGCGCAGTTTCTCTCAAGGATATCTCTGTTAGACAGGGAATATCCCTCTCTTATTTAGAACAGCTTTTTTGTAAATTGAAAAACAAAAAAGTCGTGATAAGTAGAAGAGGACCTGGCGGTGGATACACTTTAAATAGAAAAAGCAGTGACATCTCATTGTTCCAAATTATTACAGCTGTAGATGAAAATATTGATCAAACGCAATGTGCAGGAAGTATGAATTGCTTAAAAGATAAACCATGCACAACGCACCACGTTTGGACTGAACTTAATAAAATTATAAAGGACTATATGAAAAGTATATCTATTGAAGATGTAATTACAAATCAAGTTGTACATAATTTGCATGATGCAAGGGAGAGCAAGACTCATGTCAGCTAATACTAAAAAAATAAATTCTACTTTAAGTATTCCAATATATTTGGATTATTCATCAACAACACCTGTGGACAAACGTGTTGCTGATAAAATGTCGGAGTGTCTAACACTAGATGGAGCTTTTGGAAACCCTGCATCAAGGTCACACTCTTTTGGTTGGGATAGTGATTATCTCATTAAAACATCACGAGCAAATGTTGCTAATCTTCTCAAGTGTGATAGTAAAGAAATTGTTTGGACTAGTGGTGCAACTGAATCTAATAATCTGGCTATTAAAGGCGCTGCACATTTTTATAAATCAAAAGGCGATCATCTAATTACACTTACTACAGAACATAAAGCAGTTTTAGACACTATGAGACAGTTAGAGCTTGAAGGATATAATGTAACATACCTTGATCCTGAACCAAATGGATTAGTAGATCTTAAAAAACTTGAAGACGCTATAACAGAGAAAACTCTTCTTGTATCTATAATGCATGTAAATAACGAAATAGGTGTTATACAAGATTTAGAAAGTATTGGTAAATTATGTAAAAAACATAAAATATTATTCCATGTTGACGCTGCTCAAAGTCCAGGGAAAGTTGATATTGATGTAAATAAATTTAATGTTGATTTAATGTCACTATCTGCTCATAAAGTCTATGGGCCAAAAGGTATAGGAGCTTTATTTATTAGAAGAAAGCCTAGAGTTAGGTTAGAAGCTCAAATGCATGGAGGAGGCCATGAGAGAGGTTTTAGATCTGGCACTTTACCAACCCATCAAATAGTAGGAATGGGAGAGGCTTTCAGAATTGCAAATGAAGAAATGGAAGTTGACAACATACGCATAAGAAAACTTAGAGATAAATTTTGGTCTCAACTTAAAGATGTTGAAGAAATATATCTAAATGGTGATTTAGATAGTAGGATCCCTGGTAATCTTAACGTGAGTTTCAATTATGTTGAGGGTGAAAGCCTAATCATGGCAATTAAAGATATTGCTGTATCATCGGGCTCAGCATGCACCTCTGCTAGTTTAGAGCCTAGTTATGTTCTTCGTGCGCTTGGAAGAGATGATGAACTGGCTCATAGTTCAATTAGAATTACTATCGGAAGATATACAACTGAAGAAGAAGTCGACTATGCAGTTGAATTATTAAAAAAATCTGTAGCAAAGCTTCGAGATTTGTCACCTTTATGGGATATGTATAAAGACGGTGTCGATATTAAATCTATCAAATGGAATACACATTAATTAATGATAAGTATAACTGAAAAAGCTGCAGATCATATTAAGGGGCAATTAAGCCTACGAGGTAAAGGTGTAGGCATAAGACTTGGTGTGAAAACTACTGGATGCTCAGGATTAGCATATGTTATTGAGTTCGCTGATAGTGAAAATGATGATGACAATGTATTTTTAGATAAAGGAATTAAGTTAATTATAAATCCAAAAAGCTATGTTTATTTAAAAGGCACTGAAGTAGATTTTGCAAAAGAGGGTATTAATGAAGGATTTAAGTTTAAAAATCCAAATGTAAAAGATACCTGTGGTTGCGGCGAAAGCTTCAATGTGTAATGTCACCACTAAACCTTACTTATTTCGAAATATTTGATATAGAAATTAATATCTCTATTAATCTCAATGATTTAGACTCAAAATATCTAAAATTACAGTCAAAATTCCACCCAGACAAATTTGTCAACGCATCTGCAATTGAAAAATCAATGGCAGTTCGGATATCAACACACATCAACGATGGTTATAGAACACTAAAAGATCTTGTATCAAGAGTGGATTATATTTTAAAAATTAATAATTTTATTATTGATGAGAATAAAACGTTTAAAAATAGCAATTTTTTAGTGGAACAAATGAAGCTTACAGAGAGAATCAATGAGAGTGAAAAATCTAAATATGAAGCCATCAAAATGGATATTAAAAATAAAATATCTTTAATCATTATAGAGATGAAAATAAATCTTTTTGATAAAGATTTTGATATACTTCACCAAAATAATTCAATGATAAAATTCTATAAAAAGAACATCAATCAACTCAGTATGTAATATGGCTTTAATACAAATATCTGATCCAGAAATGAAAACAGAGTTAAAAAAGAAATTCTCTGTTGGTATTGATCTTGGAACTACGCATTCATTAATAGCTGAGAGAGTAAACAATAAGATTAAAATCTTTGAAGATGACGGCTCCTCTTTAATTCCGTCTGTTGTTTCAGAAGTTGATGGAAACCTAGTTATTGGTCAGAAACATACAAATAATTCAATATCATCCATAAAAAGACTCATTGGTTTAAATTCAAATGAAGCTTTAAAAATTAACTTCGGTGAATTAATAATTGATTCAAGTTTAGATATGCCAAGAGTAAAACTTGGAGAAAAAAAATATAATGCTATTGAGCTATCATCAAAAATTCTCTCTCATCTGTGTTCTATTGCGGATAATAATAAGTCTGTTGAATCTGCTGTTATAACGGTACCTGCATATTTCAATGACATGCAGCGGCAAGCCACAAAATTAGCTGCTGAAATGGCAGATATTGAGGTATTACGCTTAATTAGCGAACCTACAGCAGCGGCTATTGCCTATGGTATTCAAGATAATCAGAAGGGAAACTTTATTATTTATGATTTAGGTGGCGGTACTTTTGATGTCTCAGTACTAACAATTGATAAAGGTATATTTAAGGTTCTTTCTACCAAAGGGGACACACATCTAGGGGGTGATGACATAGATAGATTATTAGTTGAGTATATAGGTACTAGATATGAAAATTTATCTAATCTATCTACAATGGATTTATATAAACTAGCAAGGTCACTTAAACATCAGTTATCTAAAAAAAATATTGCTACAGAAGAAAGTTATAATGTTTCATTATCTATCGATGATTTTAATACTATAATTAATCCGCTAATAGAAAAAACTATAAATATTATGAGTGATGCGCTTAAGGAATCATTACTTGGTATTGAAGAAATAAATAATATTATCTTAGTTGGAGGATCATCAAGACTTAAGCTTATTAAAGAAAAGCTTAATAATAAATATAATGTTAATATTCTAGATCATCTTAATCCAGATACCGTAGTCGCAGAGGGTGCTGCTATTCAAGCAGAGATTTTATCAGGTAATACAAAAGATGACTTATTATTGCTAGATGTATTGCCTCTATCACTTGGTATTGAAACATACGGTGGACTCTCTGAAAAAGTTATTTCTCGAAATACTCCAATTCCCACATCATCAGAAAAAACATTTACTACATTTAAAGATGGACAAACTAAAATGATGATTAAAGTTGTCCAAGGTGAGAGAGAGGATATATTGGAATGTATATCTTTGGGTGAATTTGTTTTATCTGATATTCCGTCTCTTGTCGCTGGTGCTGCAAGAATAGTAGTTAGGTTTCAAGTTGATGCGGATGGTCTATTGACTGTAAGTGCAAAAGAACAAACCATAAATAAGGAAACATCAATTGTAATTAAGCCTTCGCATGGTTTAACTCCAGAAAAAATTCAAGAAATGATCAATTCATCAAATAAGAAAGCAGAGACTGATAAAAACTTTAGAGTCTTAAAAGAGCATATTGTTGAAGCTGAGAGAGCTATTTATGCAATAGAGGAGGCTTTAAAGACAGATAGTGACAAATTATTGAATAAAACTGAACTTGAATTGATTAATAATGCCATTGTAGAGTTAAAGAATGCAACCAAAACGAATCGCCTAGATTCTATCAAAGATGCAAACAAAAATCTTGAGAACACTTGTGAATTTTATGTAGAACGAAGAATGAATAATAGCATCAAGTCATTAATTACAGGCAAAGATATTAATGATATAGTGTGACTATGCCAAAATTAACATTTCTACCAAACTCCGAACTCTGTCCTGAAGGAATTACAGTCAATGCCAAAAAAGGGGATTCGATTTGCAAAATTGCTTTGGAAAATGGAATAAAAATTGAACACGCATGCGAAATGTCATGTGCCTGTACAACATGTCATGTTTATATCAACAGCGGTTATGATACTTTAGAATCACCAACTGATGATGAAGATGATTATCTTGACAAAGCATGGGGACTAAGGCCTGAGTCACGACTAAGTTGTCAAGCCAAAATTTCAGATGATGATTTGGTTATAGAGATACCAAAGTATACAATTAATCATGCTTCGGAGAATCACTAATGCCGCTTAAATGGATAGATAGCCTTGATATAGCAATTGATTTAATTGATAAATATCCAGATATAGACCCAAAGTACATTCGGTTCACTGATCTACATAAATGGGTCGTTGAATTAGAAGATTTTGAAGATAATCCTGATAATTCAAATGAGAAAATACTTGAAGCAATTCAAATGAACTGGATCGAGGAATCACAATAATGGAACAAACCTTGGCTCTGATAAAACCTGATGCTGTTGAAAGAAATTTAATTGGAAAGATATTAGTAATGATAGAAGATGATAACTTTAAAATAAAACATATGAAGTTAACTCAAATGTCGGAACAACTTGCCAAAACATTCTATTCTATTCATGAAGGAAAGTCATTTTATGATAAGTTAATAAAATATATAACCTCTGGAAGCATTGTTGCGCTAGTACTTGAGAAGGAAAATGCAGTTGCAAGTTATAGACAATTAATTGGAGCAACTGATCCAACTAAAGCGGATGATAATACTATAAGAAAGCTTTACGCACTTGATAAATCCTATAATTCAGTACACGGTTCTGATTCTCTTGAAAATGCAGAGCTAGAAATCTCTATAATCTTTGGTGACTAAATGAGTAATCTAATTTCTAAAAAAATACGAGGCTTCCGTGACATACTTCCTGATGAAAGTAAAAAATTCCTGCATATTGAAAATATAATACACAGAATTGTACCGCTATTTAATATTCAACAAGTTCGATTACCCGCTCTTGAGTCAATTGATTTATTTAAAAGATCAATCGGCGAAACATCTGATATAGTTACAAAAGAAATGTACTCTTTTGAGGACAGGAATAATGATGTTTTATGTATGATACCTGAAGGTACTGCTTCATGTGTTAGATTGGCATTAGAAAATAATCTTATATATGATAGAGGTGCAAAAAAACAACGCTTATATTATATAGCTCCCATGTTTAGGCACGAACGGCCACAAAAAGGTAGATATAGACAGTTTACGCAATTTGGAACAGAATTTTTTGGTGACGCATCTTGCAATGATGATATTGATCTTCTTTTAGTAATAAAAAAGATTTTTGAAAAACTTAATTTGACAGATATTGAACTAACTATAAATACAATTGGCTCAGCCGCGGACAGAAGAAACTATTCACAAGAATTGATCACATATTTCAAATCATATAATGAAGAATTATCAGACGTACAGCGCAATACTTTAATCAAAAATCCAATGAGGTTACTTGATAGCAAGGACCCTCAACTAAAAGCTGTTATAGAATCTGCTCCTCTAATTACGGATTTTCTTAATCAAGAATCACTTACTAATTTTAATATCATTAGAGACAGACTTGATAAATTACAAATCCCTTATAAACATGATCCAAAATTAGTACGAGGGCTTGATTACTATAATGATCTCGTTTTTGAATGGAAAACTGATAAACTTGGCGCCCAAGATGCTGTGTGTGCAGGTGGAAGGTATGATAATCTGTGTGAAATTATTGGAGAAAAGCATGTACCATCTGTTGGTTTTGCTATGGGGCTAGATCGGATAGCAAAGCTCATGAATTACGAATCAAATTTATTAGTTATTGGGTTAGCTGTTATTAGCAATTCACAAGATGACAGCTATAAAATTTTAAATTTTTTGAGAAATATTGACTATATATATAACCTCATTCATATGGATTATGATAAATCATTATCTAAGCAAATAAAGCAAGCAGATAAAGCTAACTGCGATATTTTAATAATTGTAGGTAATGATGAAATAAGTAATAATACATTTACTGTAAAATATTTAAAATGTGATAAAAAAGATCAAAATATTCCTTTTGATAAACTTGTTGATCTAATTTCAGGATATAAAAATGAGTGATGAAGAAAAAGTTGTAAGTTGGCTAGAAGAAAATCATAAAGGTTTAATTGCTGGTATAATTATAGGTCTGAGTATCCTTTATGGGTATAAAGCATATATTTCAAATGAAAACACTAAACAATTAAATTTGTCCCGTCAATATGATCTTGCAATAAATGAATATAATAGCGGAAATATAGATGGAGTTTTAAAATTCTCTAGAAATAATATTACTCAAAATCCTACCAATATATATACAAGCCTAGCAAGCCTATACTCTGCAAAGGAAATGTATAAGCAAGACAATTATGAAGAGGCATACGTATTTTTAGATCATATAATAAAGTATTCATCAGATACAGAAATACAAAACCTTGCAAAATATAGAAAAGCTAAGTTACTTATTGAAGAGAAAAAGTATGAGACAGCTCATGGGTTAATAGGAGATGATCCGGATAACTATCAACTTATAGAATTAAAAGGCGATCTTTATTTAATTCAAGATGAATATGTTAAAGCAATTAATAATTACAATGATGTCCTTACTTATAGTATTACACCTAATGAAAGAAAAAATATCATAGCTAAAATAAATTTAATTAAATGATTTTCTTTAAGCGCTTTATTATTTTATTTTTTTTATTTATATCATCATGTTCTAATTTATTGACATGGCATCTTGATAAAGGAATCCATAAACAAGCAAAGATTGAAGCAAAGCAATCGTCATCTGAAAAAGTTATCAATAGTGAAAGTACATCTAAAATAGATATCTCAGTAACTTTTGTATGGTCAAAATCTGTTAATTCAGGAATTAAAGGCAATAGTTCATATTTACATGCAGAAAAAATAAATAATTCTCTCTACACAATTGATACAGATGGCTTATTATCTGCTATTGATTTAACAACTGGGAATATAGAATGGAGTGTTCCAACTAATAGACAAATAAGCTCTGGCTTGAGTGCAATAAATAATTCAATATGTTTAGGTACGACAAATGCCAAATTAATATGTCATGACATTGATCTCCTAGCCAGTAATAAATATACTCCCTTAATCTCCTCCTTATCTAATATAACTGAATTCTCTGAGTATCCAGCGGAGATTGAAGTTGATCTAATTACTGAACTTGCAACTCCTACTATAGCTATCAATAATTTATTATTACTTAAACTTGATAATGATGATTTATATTTAATAGATCCAAGTGATCGAAGTACTATATGGAGATCTGAGAGTCAGAATATTACTTTAAGGACAAAAGGTTCATCTAAACCACTTTATCAAAATAATACTGTTTTTGTTGCTAGAGATAATGGCTCTGTGTCCTCTTACAACGCGATCGATGGCACATTGAACTGGTTTACAATAATCTCATCAAGATCTGGAAGAAATGATCTAGAATCTCAGAGAGATGCAGAAATGCAAATTATTATTGATAATGAATCATTATACTATGGACATTTTCAAGGTGAATTGAATGCTCTTGATATTAATACTGGTAATATCATTTGGGCCAGCCCATTTTCATTCATTAATGACATTGTTATAAATGATAATTCAATTTATGGATCTACATCTGATAACATGCTTGTTTCGATTGACCAAGCTTCAGGCTTTGTAAACTGGAAAAGCAAGACTTCAAGCGAGAAATTAACTCAACCATTTATTATAAATGATGTAGTTATGGCCTTTACTACGCAAGGCACGTTAGTAGCATTTAATAAAAATGGTCATCTAGTTTATGAAAAAGAATTTGACTTAGATATACATTCTCAAACCAAATTTATACAAGATGGAAATAAACTATATTTTCAAACTATAGATGGTGATATAGTCCACTTTATAATTAATCTATAATCTCATGACTGATGCAATCGCTCTCGTTGGCAGAACTAATGTAGGAAAATCTCTTTTATTTAATAAATTGGTTCAGTATAAAAATTCCATAGTATTAAATAAACATGGCGTTACAAGAGATGTCAATCAAGGCAAGCTTTTGTATGAAGATAAATATTTAAATTTATATGATACAGCAGGTATTACATCTCAAGATGAAAAATTTGCTAAACTAGCCTATGAGAAAACACTTAGAGCTATTGATAAATCATCAGTGATATTATTTGTTACTTCATTAGAAGAGGGTGTTACATCGAGTGATAAAGAAATATGCTCAATATTAAGAAAACTTAATAAAAAGGTAATTTTAGTAATAAATAAATGCGATAAGCAGAAATCTACACTTAAAAGATATGAATTTTCAGAATTAGGGTTCAGTGATTCTATTGAAGTTTCTGCTAAAACTAATAAAGGACTACTTGATTTAATCAAAAAAACCTTTTCTTTAACTAATTCAGGAATTTATTCTGAAATTAAAACCAAAAGAATTGCATTTATTGGAAAACCAAATGTTGGAAAATCAACCTTAATTAATAGTATTTTAAATGAAAGTAGGTCTATCACATCTGATACTCCTGGAACAACTATAGATTCACTTGAAATACCTTTTACATTTAAAGATCAAAACTACTTGATCTATGACACTGCTGGAATTATGAAAAAATCATCTACTAAAGAGCTTATAAATAAATATTCCATTAATATGTCATTAAAATGTATTTATGATGCAAACATATGCATACTTGTTATTTCGGCTACTGATCTTGTATCAAAGCAAGATAAAAATATATTTAATATAATCAAAGAAAATAATAAACCATTTATTCTTGTCATAAATAAAGTTGATTTAATAAATAAAAATGATATGAAAAAACTTAGAAGTAGTATTGATTATTTTTCTAATATCTTATTTGGTACGAAGATAATTTATTTATCTGCACTTGAGAATAGAAATGTAAGAAAGCTCCTTTTTACAATTAAAGCTTTAGCTTTAAACTTACATAAAGAATATAGACCATCGAAACTGACAAAAATATTAAATGATGCATGTAATAAACATCCAGTGAAAAATAATCGTAATAAACTGATAAAGCTTAAATTTGCAAAACAGAATAAAAGTTCAGATTTATCTATTTCGATACATGGTAACCAAACTGACAAGATTCCTGATTCATACAGAAAATATTTAGTAAACTATTTTTCAGATCAGTTAGGGCTTTCTGGAGTACCTATTAAATTGATATTTAAAAAAGAAAAGAACCCATATGATATGGGTTCTAGTTCAAAAAAATTTAATTAGTCGGCAGTTTTCGGACTAATTATATTTTTAACTTCTGAGATACTGTTTGCAGGAAAACCACCAGTATTAGCATGCTCTTTGATAAGTTCTGCATTGTCAGCATTATAGACACAGTATACCTTATCTCCTGTAACATAACTTTGTACCCACTCAATACCAGTACCCATATCTTTTAGAATTCCACATGATTTTTGTGAAATACCCTTAAGATCATCTGATGTAAGATCTCCAGCTCCCGCTATCTCTCTTTCTATTACATATTGTGGCATATTACCCCTCCTTTGTTTATGTCTTGATATTATCTTATTATATCCACTAATTATCAAGCATACTTAGATCTAGTTATTAATCAATGCCAATGGATCTATATAGCTATTATTAAGCATGACTGACCAGTGTAAGTGTGGTCCTGTTGATAACCCTGTTGATCCTATGGCTCCTATAATTTGACCCTTATCGATAATATCATCTTTTTTAACAGCTATTTCATCTAGATGAAGAAATATACTAATAAGATTATTTCCATGGTTTACCATAATGAATTTTCCGTTATAGTAATAGTTGCCAGTTAGTATCACTACACCTGATGAAGGTGCGTATACTGGAGTACCCAAGTCTGCAGCAATATCATACCCATTATGATAATTACCTTTTTTACCATTGTAGTACCTGACCGTACCATATGTTCCTGATGTTGGTCCTACTGCTGGCATAATAAACATATAATCAGGAAACTTATTATAGATTTGCTTTTTTGCTCTGATCATTTGTGACCGTTCTTTTGCTATACGTTTATATTCATCTTTTGTCTTAACCTTAAATTTCTTAATTTCAATTCTTTGAATAGGATATTCTTTATTTAGAATATTCAAGCTCACTTTCTTTATGCTCTTCTCGCTCTTAAATATAAACTGATTACGACCTTTATCTGTATAATAAGGTATTCCAAATAATAGATAAGGCTTATTATTCTTTATGACTTTTGTTGTGAGATTTTTATTATAGTAAAAGTCCATCGAACGCTCATTTTGACCTAATGCAATAAATACAACATCACCGGGATAATAATCTGTATCTGAATATGTATTTCCAGAAAAAATAAATAGCAACGATATTATTAATAATCTAGATATGATTGATATTTTTCCATCCATTTTTCTTTTTCTTTATTTCCACAAATGTAGTTATGCCACCTCTAACTTTCCAATGAGCATTTATCTTCATAAATCTTGGCTTTATGAGTCCAAAAAGGTGAGCAAAGATCTTGTTAGTAATGTCTTCGTGGAAAGCTCCAATATCTCTATAAGAACCCATATATAATTTGAGAGACTTAAGTTCAACGCATAATTTATCAGGAACATATTCTAGATAAAATTCTGCAAAATCTGGTTGTGATGTTAGAGGACATATACACGTAAATTCAGGTATATCCATTTTTATAAGATAATCATCTTTCTTTTGTGGATTTTCAAATGTCTCTAAAATATCTTTCATATGAATTATA
>MDTG01287231.1_pt1 | contig 18668 bp, 19 predicted proteins | sample 811421 | NCBI WGS metagenome assembly MDTG01 (sample SAMN05326645, study PRJNA326480) | marine metagenome | isolation source: seawater | place: Pacific Ocean: South East | collected 2011
TAACAAGAGAAGAATTTGATTCACTTCCTGCCAGAGATCTACAAAAAATGGTAGATGACCCCGTGTTAGTGAAATTTATTTTTGAAGATCGGCGATATTCGATGGAAGAAATTATCGCAGTAATCAAGAGAATTAAGAGCTGGGGGAGAAGATAAGTGTGGACTAGGAAAGCCTCTATCCTTGGTGCAGGGGGTGTTTCATTAGTCCTAGTAGGCATGATGATGTCCAATTTCCAAATGATGGTTTTTGGTGTAGCATTCGTTGCATTCCTTGCCGTGAATTCTTGGATAACTGGTCATGGAGATATTCAGGTCGTTCGGACACTGAGTGCAGATAATTTGTACAAAGGGGATGATTTGTATGTTGAATTAGAGGTGACGAACCCTTCTTGGCGTAGGACTCAGCAGTTGGAGATATATGACAACGTTCCTCATGAGATGAAACTACGTAGTGGTCTCAACTACATGCGAGTCAACTTGGGCCCAGGAGAGACCACTCGAGTTCGATATGTATTGAGGTGTCCATTGAGAGGCCATTACTCAATAGGGCCAATCTCTATTAGATACCGAGATTCATTTAATCTGTTTTCTCAAGAACTGTATGTAGATCACCGTTCTGATCTTATTGTTTTCCCTCAGGTACGAGAAATAGAGGAAGCAATGGTTCGCAGTCGAACTCCGAAGATGTATACTGGGGCTACTACATTACGTACGCCTGGACCTGGAACCGAATTCTTCAGTTTACGGGAATATGTACCTGGAGATCCATTCAAGATAATTAATTGGAAAGCATTTGCCCGAACAGGACAATTAATTGTTAATGAAAAATGTAGAGATGCGGTTACAGACGTCTTTATTCTAGTTGATAGTAGAGATATTAGCAGAATAGGCACAGTTCTCAAGAATCCATTGGAGGTTGGTACTGTCGCCGCCGCATCTTTGGCATCATACTTCATCAAAAGAAGAGATAGTGTGGCGCTTGCGGTTTACGATGATAGACTTTCTTTCCTACCCCCGGACACTGGAGATAAGCAGTATTTCAAAATCCTGAGTAGCCTAGCAGGAGTAGCACCAAAAGGAGCAATGCCTTTACAGGCTGTGACAAATGCTCTTTCCTCCAGATTCAGCCGTGGATCTCCTGTGTTCATAATAAGTGCCTTAGAAGGTGATGGGACAACGATACCTGCAATCAGGGATTTAGCAGGCAGAGGACATGAAGTGATAATTCTCAGTCCAAGTAGTGTAGATTTTGAACGGCTAGTTAGTCGAATTCCTAGAACATCTTATGAGGTCCTAAAATTAGAGAGGCAGAACAGATTAACCGCATTGGCCGGATTTGGGGCGAGAGTCATTGATTGGATGCCAGATGTTGAGCTATCTCAAGCATTGTTGCAGGTGAAAATGGGGTGAAATAATGGCTGAAGATGTTGCAATACAGAGCGAGGGCTTAGAGACATTACATCTCAAAGTCTTGAGAAGAAAATGGCAAATTCTTACATTACAAATTACCGCTACTATTTCATTGATTTCGATGTACGTAATGATGACTAGAACCTATGGTGCATGTGATGTAGTCAGTTCCTCATCATGGTGTCCAGCACTAGATCATACGCTTACCTTAAGTGCAATTGATCAGTTTCTTCTAGCCCAACCTGAGGCTTTATCTCTACCAATTCCCAACTGGATGACTGGGGTCGGAAATTCGGGCGATGGCAGATATTGGATGCCATTGTTTGTGATTTCAATTCTTGTTGCGGGTTGGACAATTTTGGGTCTACAAACAGCGAAATTGAGACGGAGAGTAAACATGGGAATCTTAGGTTTTGCATTGTTATATCTTGCAGGGCTGTTTGTTATAAATTGGTTAATCGGAATGATTTTTAGTTTTGAATTATACCTGCCGTTTGGACAACTTGACACAAGCAAAAACCACATTGAACACTTGGTAGGTCCTCTGTTATTGTATGTTCAATTGTTTATTTTGGTGTTTTATTTCCTACCTATCATTTCTGGATTACTTGGAATTTGGGGTATGTCGAAATCTAAGATTTCATGGGCAATCGGTTCTACGATCATTTATCTTGGCCTCCATGCACTTCTATCATATGAGGGTGTACGGTCTACTATTGAACTCAATCTGAATGCTCTACCGGTTCAGATTGGAGATGCTACAGAATGGGGTGGCCTAGTTGCTCCAGAAATAGTCCCTTTGTTGATAATTAGTATACTCTTGATGGTATTCTTAGAGTCAGGTTTTGCCACAATTAGATATGTAGAATATGCATTCAAATTACCTGAATCTTGTAAGAAAGACCCAGAGTATGTCCAACAATTTAACAATATTTTGAATGTTCATCTTCAGCAAACTGTTGGAGTAACCTTCTTTGTAGGGTTGGTGACAGCCCTTGCTTTGAAATTTGATGATCTCATAGTCGATCTGGTTTCCGTTTTCGAGGGATCTCAATGGAGTGAGCAGGTGAGGGAATCTCTCGAACTACAATTAACTTACGGCACAGTAATTTCTGCCTTGATTTTTGTAATATTTATTGCAGGTTTGCGATACATTATTCCTTGGCCAAGAATTTCAGGATTAATTGAAAAAGGAATCCGTCAAATTAGGGATCAATCGGTTTGAATCACCTATCTAATAGCTTTGAAAATAATTCTGCAATCATCAGAGCAAAAATGGTTCCTGGAAAACACGTTAAAGCCCCTATCAATTTATTGTCTAATCCAATCTGTTCCTTCATTAAGAACCATGATATGAGAAAAATTACTGAGAATCCAAGAATTAGACTGATCACATTCCAAAGTCTTTGATTTTTGAATTTTCCCGAGATTTCTTCTCTTCCGAGAAGGGTTAGATTTTCATCATGATTCATTCTGACACAACCTTAGATATCTAAATCTGCTAAATCATCTTCTAAAGAGCTTAATGCATCTCTTTCTGAGGGGTTAACAGGCATAGATATTCCATTAATTATTGAATCACGTTCTCTCTTCATATTATCTATGATTCGTATTTGTTCTTCGGTCTCTCTCATTTGTTTGATTTCTTCCGATCCAAGTATTGCAGATGTTGGCACTAGGCCAAGATCTGAACGTTCAGATATACTCACTCCATGGGTATCAGAAGGCTCTTCGAGACGTTCCCAAGTATTCTTTTTGTTTTCTTGTTTAGTTTCGAAATTCTCGATCTCGGAATCCTCTCTATCTGGGTCCATTTCTTCAAGCACTCTTGTGTCAACATCAGGCCGTTGTACTCCACTCAATCTCCCGGTTTCAAATGGAAGCATCCCATCATTCTGGAATTTCCATATTGGCCCATTGAATGACCCCTCGTCCCCTGCCATGGCGTCTAGTCGTTTTGACATTCTTTCTAGAGCTTCTATTGTGGATGCTAAGTCCACAGATGATCCTGCATCGCGCATATCTGCATCGATGTAAATATCATCTAGAGCAGAACGGATTAAAGATTGAGTTTCAACGGCTATTTTTGGTAATGCTTCGGGTCTGTTCATCATCCTTTCAATTGCTTCGATTCTACTGGCAGGCATCCCCAAGTCGTTGAGACTTCGTAATACGTCCTGCATTTGTCCAATCACAGTCGCGGCTTCTTCATACCCTCTGATTATTTCTTCCAAATCAATAACTACATCTGTGACAATTTGACCTAACATGTGGTGCAATCTTTGCTGAACTGACCATCTGGTTAGTCCTCGAACTGCAGAAGCAGTTTCTGGTGCCTGTTGTTCTAATAGTTCAACAACTTCTGATGAAAGTAAATATCTTGGAGTAGCAGCAACCTCGTCAACTGTATGTTGTATTACTGCCAAACCTCTTTCCACTGCCCTATCTAATAGAACCATAGAAAGACCCCTATTTCTGGCATTTTCCATTCTTTCTAGGACAGGTTCTAGAGCCTTTAGGCCATCTTCATCAAGTAACGCTCTTGCAAGTGGTTCTTCTTGTAATCGGGCGCGAATTCGCTCTGCTTCGGCGATATCAACCAATGCTTGTTCATGGGCATCTGTCAGTTCTTCAGCTTCGGACAAAATATCTCTTAATTCCCCCTCAGAATGAGCCTTTCGAGCATCAAGATCCCCTAATTCTCTCATCAATGTCCTTCTTTCAGACATCAATTCTTTGAGTTCTGTTTGTAATAGAATCTGTCGTCTTTCCAAATCATTTACTCTTCCACGATCTTCATCGATTTGTCTTCTAATAGTATGCAAGTCTCCTTCCAAGGCTGCAACTTCCACTCGGTGATTTCTCATTCGGGTCTCGGCTTCCTTCGTTTCAGCCTCAGCGAGTCTATGTCTTTCACGTAAAGATCCAACTTGTTCTCCTAAGACTCTCTGCACTCTTTCATCTTCAGATAATGCGGTTCGAACTTGATCTAATCTTGCTTCGGAATCCTCTAAATTTGACTTGACTTCTGCTTCTTTTTTCATTAATGCCTCTAATTCTGCTTGCAATTCAGCACGTTTTTTACTTTCCCCAATTGCAGAGGATATTTCAGATGCCTTTCTTTCAACTTGATGTTCTAGTTCAGCTACGCGCCTCGATAAAGCATCCGCACGGACACGGTCAGATTCCGCGTCTTTCACGGATTTTTCCTTTGTCAACATTGCTTGGTCTAATTTATCAGACATTTCTCTGAACCTTTCGTTCGCATCATCTAGTAGTGCGCTCTTTGCAGTCGCTGTATTTTCAGCTTCATTTTTCTGAAGTTGTTCTTCTTCCAATAAACGTTCGAGCCTTCCCCGCTCTCTTTCTAAACCTATTTTATCTTCCTCTAGACGGTTTAGGCGATCCAGAATTTGCCTATCTTCGGGTTGTAGTACTCGTCCTCCGCGAGTATTGGGTAGAATCTTGGCCATAGGCACCCCTCCTGTATCCAAGAGTTTCCATTGGGATTTAGCGGACTCAATAGATTCCATACCCATCTCAAATCTAAATAATCTGTCAAGACGCTCACTTAGTAGCTTCTTTCTACTTTCCGAACGAGTTCTAACTGTCGCAATTGAATGAGAAAGAGAGGCTAATGTAAAACCCCCAACATTTCCTTTTCCTAACACCAATCGAGCAGCACGTTCAAGACGATGCAGTTGTAGATCTGCACTTGGTGAAGAGAGATCTTTCACAATTTGTTCAAACTCAGCATCTTCATTCGGACCAACTAATCCAGTTGGGATTCCGTCGATTAGCAGTAAATATACCGAGTCCTTTTTCCCTTCTGTTCGAATATGTCCTGTGATGTCTTCCATCTTTGCGGTGGATAACATGGATATGAGGGCGTCTACTCCCCCCTTCCCCTCGCGAAGGACAAACCCATCAGATGGAGGTTCAACCTCTGCATCTGGATCGAATTCTGGTTTCTTCATCATCGAAGCAGCATTCATCAATAGAGTCATAGGATCTGCTCCACCAGTTGTCCATATCGCTAATCCTGCACCCCCATCCCTTGCGACAGTCATTTCATGCTCATCGAAAGCCTGTCTATACCATGGAGCAGGTGATGCCCCCATTAACTGTGTTAGCGCATCCATACCTCTTATTTGAGCATCTAAATCCGCTGAAAGAGCTTCAGGTTCTCCTGGTGTTGAACCTGAAGAGTGGATCAAAATCCCGTCTTCGAAGGCCAATGCAGAAATCACTCCTGTTTCCTCTGCTAATGCATCGACAATCATCGGCCATTCATTAGTTGATGCAGGTAGTCTCCTTCCCGCTAATCCCAAAGTACCCAATAGAGCGGAATCAGCCAAGGATTCCGGTAGACCATCTATTAGTCTTCTAACTTCTTCGAGTAACAGAGAATAGGCACGATGCTTCAATTCATGTGCATCTTCTAGTTCTACTAATCGTGCCTTACCTGCTTGTCCTCCAACATAATGCTTTTTTTCTTCGGCTTCTGCAATCCAACCTACGACTCTTCCGCCTGCAATTATTCGATGCGCACAAGGTGAACGAGATTTCGGTTTGTAAGTGGAAATCACACCACATTCAAATTCCATAATTTCGTTCATTGCACTTCCATCGAATTCCTTATCGATTGCATCTCCGTGTGGTAGTTCAAACATCTGATCACCTTAGTAACTCTGCAAGGTCATTTTTGGTACGTCTTGCTTCATGAGCGCAACGCCCCAATCTTTTTCCTGAATCCATATCCAACCACAGTACTGCATCATCTCCTGTTGCAGAGGCATAAAATGCACCATTCTCAGTTTCAGACCACCATTCCAAAAGCTTTCCAATTCCACTTTCAGAGGCCATTCTCTCTGCTCTAGTCCAACTATGAACTGAATTGCTGTAATCGTTTCCATCTATCCCCTTTCCATTGAAAGTAAACAGGCTGGACTTAGTTACACCCGGGAGGTATGTGAATGCTCGTACGACATTGGTTGGCATGTATTAGAGGGATGGAGGGAATATCCGCCTTCTTGTACTTGTCCCTTATATTGGATTAAGGTGGCGATTTGAAGAGAAAATGTAAATCCCCAAAATCTGATTGCAAACTATTCTTCAATTGAGGAAAACACGCGGATAATATAAATTAAATTTTCCAATTGAAAATTCTTTTTTACAATTGAAAAATTGAACGATTTATTCAAACCATTTTGCGTTAACCCCCTTCCATGAGTGAGGCATTGGAGGTGATTGCCTGCTCTAGATGTGACAGAGAATCTGTAATTTACCAACCATATAGCGGTCTTCATTTATGTGGGGATCATCTTGTAGATTCTGTACGCAAAAGAGTTTCAAAAGCTCTTCGTAAACAATTGATATTACCCAAGAATTCGATTAAAACGATGGGGCGCCCATTTCGAGTTTTAATTGCTATCTCGGGAGGAAAAGATTCTGCAATTCTCTTACATTTCGTGCATAGTATTCTTGGATCCAGAAGAGACGTTGAACTGATTGCTGGAGTTGTTGATGAAGGAATAGATGGATATAGATCCCCTTCTATTGATTGTGCTGAAAAATTATGTTCTACAATTGGTGTTCAATTTGAACGAATTTCTTATCCTGATTTATCTTTCCCTGAAATGGATAATGTCGTTGAATCATTACCCAAAATTTCTGAAACTAATATTGAAGCTAAAGGAATGATGCCTTGCAGTTTTTGTGGGGTTTTTAGAAGACAGGGCTTGAATTCATTGGCCACTCGTATCGGTGCAGATGTAATGGCGTTAGGGCATAACCTTGATGATGTGGCTCAATCGGTCTTAATGAATCTACAAAAAGGAGAGGTAGACCGAACTGCAAGGTTGGCTCCACACACTACCCAGCCCATCGATGGATTAGCTCCACGAATTGTTCCACTTCGATGGATCCCAGAACAAGAAATTCATGCAGCAGCACTTCACCTAAATCTGCCAATTCATCATGGTGAATGTCCACATGCAGGTGGTGCTATGCGGCAAAGAAGTCGAGAAATCATAGCTACAATAGAGAGAGACATTCCCGGAAGTAGACATGGTTTAGTTCAATCCATGGACCGGATTAGAGAACTAGCCAATGATTCTAGAAATTTTACTAGCGTTCAATCCTGTGAAAATTGTGGGGAGCCTACTAGCCGACCTATTTGCCAATCATGTACCATGAAGGAATGGTTCGAATGAATGATGAAAATTCAAAAAAAATTTGGACATATATTCAACAAGCTGGTGACAAATTAATTGGAAAACTGCCTCCGTCAAAATTTCATCCCAAAGGTAGAAATCCATATGCGCATGTCGCAATTTGTGTGAAAAGTAAATTTGGTCAATCATACAAAGAAATTCCTGATGATAGAATTGAGGAAGTCTTGAATTTTATTGATTATTTAGTTGAACACCCCTCATAGAAACTATTGTGAACGACACGAATACACTGCCCTTTGTTTAGGATTTCCAGTTTGTGAGCATGCAATAAGAAGGAAATTAAATCAAAAATTAAGTTAATTGAAACTCTAATTGTAGAGATTATTGTTTTCGGTCACGAAAGAATCTTCGACCACATTCAATACATGTTCTTTTTGACTTCTTTGAGTTCATTTCAATTCGTATTTCATTACAAGATTCACATTCAACCAACTTTGGAAGAGTAGATACATCATCCAAACTCGAAACTTTCCACCTTCTCCAATCCCATCCGCAATCTGTACATTCCAAGATAAGATGTCGTTGGGATGTTGTTCCTAACTTTACACCAGGATTTGTACAACGCTGAGATGGTGCCGATTCATCCCCTTCCATCTTACGTAGTAAATCCCAAACAGGGCAATCTACATCCTCCAAGATTTGGGCTGCCGCTTGTACTTTGTATCGCTCAGGTGTACAATCTCTACACGATCCGATTATATTTCCATGTTCACAAAACATTTGATCACCAATCCTGACTGATTTTATTCAACGGGGCGTTGAATTGCTTTAATTTCAAGGAATTCTTCTAACCCATCCATCCCTAATTCTCTACCATTACCCGACTGTTTGTAACCTCCGAATGGTGCACTAACATTGAATGGACCTCCATTGATGCTTACTTGGCCCGTCCTCATTTTCTTGGCGAATTCTATGGCTTTTTCCTCCGAACCCCAAACACCTCCTGAAAGTCCGTATATTGAATCATTTGCTAATGCCAGAGCTTCATCTTCAGAGTCATAGGTCGCTATCACCAAAACGGGTCCGAAAATTTCCTCTTGCCAGATCTTCATATCTGGGGTTACATTTGCAAAAGCGGTTGGACGTACGAAGAATCCTCGATTACAACCTTCCGGCATTCCTTCTCCTCCTGCAATTAACTCAGCTCCCTCTTGAATACCTGATTGGATGTATGAGAGGACACTTTGCTGTTGTTTTTCAGATACCATAGGGCCGCATCTTGTTTTACCGTCTAATGGATCACCGGGAGTATATCCGTTTACTCGTGTCGATACAATGTCAATAACTTCTTCTTTGAGATTATTTGGAATTATTAGCCTAGTTAATGCTGAGCATGTTTGCCCAGAATTCTGAAAACAAGCCCCAATGGATGATTTTGCAGCACGAATGACATCAGCATCATCTAAGATGACGTTAGCACTTTTTCCGCCTAGTTCTAATGTCACTCGTTTTACTGTTTGTGCGGCGGCCTGAGATACTCTCACCCCAGCCGAGGTGGAACCAGTGAACGACACCATATCCACGTCTGGATGACTGGAAAGAGATTCTCCGACATCACTACCATGCCCACTTACTAAGTTGAAAACACCGGGAGGTAAACCTACATCATGTAAGATATCTGCTAGTAAAAATGCGTTTAATGGTGCTTCTTTTGACGGTTTAAGCACCATTGTACATCCCGCAGCAATGGCAGGGGCAACTTTTCCAATTATTTGGTGAAGGGGAAAATTCCAAGGAGTGATAAAAGCACAAACCCCAATTGGTTCTTTCACGATTAAGGAGTTTCTAATCTCGTGTTCCCATTCAAATCCTTCCAACATTTTTGCATAGGATCTTGACACTACACGGGGTGTTCCAACCATTGCCATACGGCTGTATCCTATTGGAGTTCCCACTTCTGCAGTAATAGTTTGGGCAAGTTCTTCGGTTAGTTCTTTCAAAGCAATCGACAAATCATTGAGAATTTGTATCCTGTCTTCAACGGGGCTATTTGACCAAGATACAAATGCCTCTCTAGCTGCTGAAACTGCATGATCTACATCATCTGAATTTCCTACTGGAACATAACCAATTATTTCTTCAGTAGTTGGATTAATAACCTGAATTTCACCTTCACCGATGGGTTTCACCCACTTGCCTCCTATGTAGAGTTCTTCGCGTCGCATTGTACGTTGCAAGAAACGCCCTCTTATGACTTTCATGCAATTCAAGTGTGAATACCTCTACGGAGAACTATGTCCGTGGATGTGGAGAGGAAGGGGGCGACTGCAGTTGTCACCCTTTCTGGCATAGCCTCTAAGAACGCTTTTGATTTGTCAAGTCTTACATTAATATCCTCGACTCTTAATGAATTAATGGACAATCCAGAAATCAAATCTATAATTTTGACCGGTTCGGATGGAGTGTTTTGTGCAGGTGCAGACATCTCCACATTTCAGCAGGCAATTGAAAATGAATCGATTGGTGAATTGGTAATGGAATTGACCGGAATTCTTCACCCATTATTAATACGAATCCGAGGAGATCCTACTATTGTTGTTGCTGCAATTAATGGTGCTGCCGCAGGAGGAGGACTCGGTCTCGCATTGGCATGTGATACACGCATAGCATCTACTGAAGCACGTCTAGCATCCGCATTTTTCCGCTTGGGTCTATCTCCCGATGGTGGAACCACTTGGCTACTTCCTCGTCTGGTAGGAATTCAAAATGCACGACGATTTTTGTTCAATAATGAAACCTGGGATGCTCCCACGGCTTTGGAATTTGGCGCGGTTGATGAGGTAGTAGAATCTCATGAATTATTATCTAGGGCAACTCGTTTAGCCATGGATTGGGGTAAATGGGCAGATAATTCAAAACAATCTACTAAGCAACTACTTGATTCCCAATCTTCGACTTTTTTTGAGTCTCAGTTAGAATTTGAACGTATGCTTATTACTCAATCAAGTATGTCTCCTGAATTTGTAGAAGGTGTCAAAGCGTTCCAAGAGAAAAGGTCTCCAAACTTTTCGGACCCCTCATAGGAACAATAGTTTCTATTCTGATGTTTTGAAATTTCTTCTTAACTGTGATACTCTTAATGCCACAGATAAGACACACGCACCTGCAGCAATATTAGCAATTATAATAGCAAATGAATCAACAAATATCCCATATATTGTCCAAAGAATAAGGGCTACACAGATGATAAGAATTGTAGGAATTGAAATTCCTTCATGTAATTTCTGAATCCATACTTTGTGAAGTTGAGGTAACCATGCAATGACTCCTAGAAGTCCAGCAATTAGTCCGATTCCTTCGATGAATTGGGGCGAAACCATGTTCATACCTCAAATTTTGAGATTTCTTTCTTTCTTTTCGCCGGAGCTCCAGTCATAAATTCCAATTCCGGTTTTCTTTCCCATTGATCCTTCAAGAACTAATTTATCTAGCAAGGGATGAGGCCTGTATTTTTCGTCGTTAAAAGCCTCGGCTAAATTGTTTAAAATATCCCTGCGAACATCTAATCCCACAAGATCTGAAAGCTCTAATGGACCCATTGGATGACGATATCCTAATCTCATTGCTGTATCTATATCACTGGCTGTAGCAACACCATCAGCCAGCATACGTATTGCTTCGTTACCCAAAACTACACCCAATCTACTCGTTGCAAAACCAGGGATATCATTAACCAAAATCGATTCCTTGCCCATTGATTTACTTATCTCTTTAGCGGCTTGAATAGTATTATCTGAACACAAATCATGTTTGACAATTTCAAGTAGTTTCATTATCGGAACTGGATTAAAGAAATGCATCCCAATTACCCTTTCAGGACAGTTAGTCGAATCTGCAATTTCTCTAATTGGCAAACCTGATGTATTGGTGGCTAGAATACTATGTGGAGGGGATATAATTTCAAGTTGAGCAAATATTTCTTTTTTTAATTCCATAATTTCAGGGACTGCCTCAATAACCAAATCAGCATTGGATACTGCTTTTTCTAAATCCCTGTGGAAACTTAGGTTCGACATCCAGACTGATTTTTGCTCTGCGGTGGTTTTTCCTCTGGATATGCCTTTGTCCCAGAATGAAAATATTGTGGACTTTCCTTTCTCTAGTCCATCTGCAAATGCATCAAAAAGACGAGTTTCCCATCCTGTTTGCGCACAAACTTGGGCGATTCCCGCTCCCATCGTTCCGGCTCCGATAACCGCAACGATTCGAATTTCCATCTCATTCCCTTCCATAGGCTGCCAATGCCGCTTGGAAGAGTCTCTGTCTAGGGACATCGTGTTCTAGGAAACATGTGAAAGGTGCCAAATCTTTGATTAGTTCGATAGTACCAACGTATGCCCCATAGATAAACGGATCAGCTCTTTGAGTGTCAGGGATATCAAATCCTAACTTGGCTAGTCCTTTTCGAGTATCATCATCCCAAATGGTGTATGTATGACTGCTAAAGTGGAGGTATGCTGAAAGTCTCCGAACGTCATTCACTAGAACATCATCTAAGCTTTCGAACAGAAGAGTGTCAGGGTATCGAATAGCTAAAAGAAATAGTCTTAACATTATTTCTTGTTCTCCGGATATTTTGCTATTTTCAATACCCATCCAATCATCTATCATTTCAAGCATGTCTCTTGTGTAAGGACGATGTACTTTGTAGAGTAATTCTTCGTACAGGTCTGGTTTCTGACTAGAATCATGATGGTGCTTCTCAAATAGCTCGGGGACTCGAGAATAAAATGGCTCAAGTTTTTCTTTATTTACTGCTAACAGGGCAAGAGTCTGCATGTTTCTGCAACTCCAATCAACCTTTCCATTCCCGATACTGAATCCATTCGACGCCGGGGGCCATGTATTCTTCCATCAGTAGTTTTTCGTCTGCATCAGTAGGTAGGATATTTTTGAGATAATCGTCCCACTCTTCGTCTGAGCCCTCGAAAGGATCTCCTCTAACAGTGTATTTCTTCCCGGCATGTTTACCAATTCCTCGGTTGAATTTGTCAGATGGGATGAACAATTCAGGTTCTCCTTCCTTACGACCCTTGCTAATCCGCACCATTTCGGCTTTCAATTCATCAAAATACAGTCCTCTACTTGCCTCATTCAGGTGTTCTCTGTCGGCGTTATCTTGAGACTCTCGTTCATCGTATCTACCTTTTACACCGTAAACGTAAGCCCATTCTGCTGAGGTTGATTCATCAGTTCCGAAAAGATCGAGACCAGTGCTGACCCACTTGTTGATGTACTTTTGAAGAAAATCAATGGGGATGACGCCAGCCTTGACTATTCGTCTTAGCCCATTTGCTCCGGTTCCCAAGTGGAATGATTCTTCTTTCAACATTGGACCCATAGAAGCAGCCAGTGGTTGGAATGAGCTAGTTGAAAGCATTTTCAATTGGAATTTTCCGTCTCTGTCGATGAAATGAGTGAAGCAGAAAAAATCTAGCCAGTGATCGATGGGTGCGTTGAAAGATCCGAGTAGCCGGGTTCCATCCTGGGCATTTCTTTCAAGCAATTTTGCTGCTTCTCTCATACCCTGTTCACCGAAGTAGGTACACAACAAGTAAGCCATCTGCCATCCATGTCTTTGTTCTTCGCACATGATTCTCAGCGCAGACTTTCGATCGTATTCTGTTGGTGCAGTTGCAAGAAGATGATTTTGTTGTTCTACAGAAGCGAATTCAGTATCCCCTTGTACGCTAACCATTGTTAGAATCGCATCAATGATATTTTGTTGCGGAATTTGCATTCTTCTTTTCCACTTGGGCATCCCACTGAAATCTCCAAATTCAATTTCATCTCCGGCTGAATCCCAGTCGAATCTAATTTCGAATCTGTAGTCTCCTAACCAAGCTGGGTCGAAACCGATTCTTGTTTGCCATTCTTGGAATTCTTGAATCCATCCTTCAAAATTGGGATGGTATTTTTCCACAATCTCCGTTGAACTAGTGTCGTACATAAAACGGGGAACGAACGGTGGTATATCAACATCAGTCAAGTTCTTTAACGGGGTGCTGAGTGTTATTTTTCTAGTTTCCTTCAAACCGAGGTGTCTTTTTATCGACGTATGCAGCGATTCCAGTTTTCGCATCATTTGATTGGAAAAGATCGGATTGTAACTCACGTTCTAACGCCAGATGGTATTCCAACGGTATTTCGAGTCCACTTTGCACACTTCGTTTGATATTTCCAATGGCTTTTGCTGCGGCAAAAGGTAGTGTAAATCGACCCGCGTAATCTAAAACATCCTGACGAAATTCATCTAAACTCATTGAGTCGTACACATCATGCACGAGATCCATTTCTTTGGATTCTTCAAACGAAAATTTTCTTCCAGTAACCATAATTTCCATAGCTTTTGCTTTTCCTACAAGACGGGAAAGTCTAGCAGTTCCTCCAGTTCCTGCAAGTACTCCGAGCGAGACTTCCGGAAGCCCAACTTGGAAATTTCCTTTTCTTCCGATTCTAATATCAGCTGCCATTGCGATTTCTAATCCTCCGCCGACAGTGTGGCCGTTTAACGCTGCGATAACCAGCTTGGGAGTTTGTTCAAGCCTGGAAAGAGTCTCATTAGCATGGAGGCAAAAGAAATACTTGTAGCCTGGAGATAATTTATTCAAATACTTAATGCTCGCACCGGCGGAGAAAAATTTGTCACCGTGACCAGTCACGAGTATAACAGACACATTATCATCAAATCGAGCGCTAAGGATTGCATCATCTATGTCATGCCACATTTCTCGAGTGTATGTATTAACCGAAGTTTTGTCACCTTCCAGCGGTTCTCCATCGGAGTCAGAAATGAGTTCGATAATGGCAATGCCATTATCGGAAACACCATAATTCACGAGTCGGTTTTTCATTGGTTTGAGCTCAGGCCAGTCGGACATGAGCCACGCATAGGAACTTGGCATAAGAACTTGAGTGAAATCTAGTCAGATTCTGAAAAGGAGACTTTTCCCCCAGATGATCGGATTTTTTTCCATTCCGATGCTATTTCTTCAGCGCGTTCACTCATTTCCCAGTTATCCCTTTTCAGTGCATTGCGGAAGGGCATTCTTCTTCCAATCCTTCCGTCTGAGTATTTGACTTTCTTGAGCAGAACTCTATTTGTGATTGGCCAAAGTAACCTTCTGAATATATCTGGTTGATAAATACGTTTCATGAATAACAATCCCTCTCCTCGATTTTTACGTTGATGTCTCATCCAGTAATTTGCTAACCATTTGAAACCTCTATTGCCAATTCGATCGAGTAACATTCGATTTGTAGCACTCAATTTGATAAGGGGCAGCAAATTTTTCTTTATTTCTGCATCATAATCCGATCCAGATAAAATTGAATTTGCAGCTAAAACTCCACTTGTGACTGCATATCTCATACCAAATCCCCACATGAAGTCTTGAAGCCCTCCAGCTTCGCCAACAAAATATTGGCCCTCGGAGTAATAAGTAGAAGGAATGCTGAAATCACCCTTTCCTCCTACACGTTTTATTGGCTCTCGGTCTAATTCTGGGTAGGCATTTTCATACCAAGCAATCGTTTCATTCAGATATCGTTTGGAATTCTTTTGATTTCTCCACAGACATGTACAAATTAGGCCAACTCCATCGATGATGATTAGATATGAGTAAGCACCCGGCGCTAATTTGTCATTTAGTTGAAAGGCAACATGGTTGGGATGAGAAGTTTTGAACACCTCACCAAAAGCAATGGCACTGGTATCTTTAGGTCCAGCAGCTATAATTGTACATTCTTTGGGATCAATTTTAGATTTGTAGTGTATTTTGGCCCCGGCATCCAAAGCCATTCTTTTGAATCCTTGATCAATGCAATGTTTATCGGTTCCTCTTTCTACAATCCTGTATGCGATTTTGTGACTCTTTGCCATTGTCACAACATCATCAGGATGAATCAGTGTCAATTCTTGAAACTCTGTGGATTTGAACGAATGAGGATCAAGCCCCCATTCGCGCATCTCATCAAAGAAGTCGTTGGGAGAAGTCCAGTTTTCAAGACCTTGAAAATCACCGTCGAAACGTGCGCCTGAATCTTCACGTATATCATGAACCTCAACGTTTTTTCCAGCCTTTGCTAGAATTATTGCCGCGGCGAGCCCAGATAATCCAGCCCCTCGGATGCGCACGACTTCATCGCTGGTCATGTATCTCCCCCAGTTACCCACTTACTATCGAAGACATGAATCCTCCGAAGCGCTCATGGTCCTTCCAACGTATGAGTCTGCAATGGGACAAAGGGTCACAGTGCAGGTTGAGGCAAAAAATCTCAACCCCAATCAGCTTCTTGAGAAGCTGAAAGTTACCGGGTCCGGAGCAATCGTTTCGTTTACAGGGTTGACCAGAGGCGAAGAAAATGGAGTGAAGGTGTTTTCTCTTGACTTTGATGCATGGGAGGAACAATTACCCAGAGTATTGGAAGACTTAGCATCACAGTCTTTGGACAAATTTGGTGTTGAATCAGTTGTGATTGCTCACAGAATAGGAAATGTTGGTCCTGAGGAACCTATTGTCTCCATCCACGTCGCTTCAAAACATCGAAAGGAGGCATTTCAGGCATGTTCATGGTTAATCGATTCACTCAAATCTCAGGCCCCTCTATGGAAAAAAGAAAATAGAGAGGATGGGACTCATTGGAAGGAGGGTTTAGGTTGAGTAAACGTACAGATGCAATAATTTCTATTGGTCATAAACCGATCGTAGAAAGAGTTGCTGTAGCCACAGGTAGATTGTCATTAAGTTTGGAATCAAAAAATGCTATTATTGCTAAGGAAGTTAAGAAAGGAGACGTGCTTGAAGCAAGTACTGTGGCCGCTATTCAAGCCGCTAAAGAAACACCACGTGCAATACCACATTGTCATCCCATACCCTTGGAATCGTGTTCAGTAGAATGGAATTGGGATGAAACTGATTTGGTATGTACCGTAACTGTATCCGCACATTGGAAAACTGGTGTTGAAATGGAAGCATTGACTTCGGTATCAGTTGGACTGCTTTGTGTTTTGGATATGATAAAATCTATCGAGAAAGACGATCATGGTCAATATCCTAGCACAGAAATTCATGGAATTCGGGTTCTAGAAAAGAAAAAGTCCAACGGTCATGTTTAGACACTGGCTTTATCCTGTGTCAACTATGGAACGCACTGCGGATCTTGCAGAATCATTTCTTTTAGCAACCGAAAAAGCGGCAATTGCTGCTGCTAAATGGCGTGGCAGAGGAGAAAGGAAACTAGCAGATGGAGCAGCCGTTGAGGCTATGAGGGCAGTATTTGATGAAGTTCCATTTGATGGAAGAGTTGCTATTGGGGAAGGGGAAAGAGATGATGCTCCAATGTTGTGGATTGGAGAACCTCTGGGAAATCGTCAAGGTGATTCTGATGCATTGAGTATTGATATTGCAGTAGACCCTTTAGAATGTACAAACCATTGTGCGATGGATTCACCAAACGCTATCGCAGTTCTTGCGGCAGCTCCCAGAGGGACATTACTTCACGCCCCTGATTGTTATATGGATAAAATTGCAGGACCCGCAGAATTATTTGGAAAACTTTCTCTTGAAGCCGATGTATCTTACAATATTGAGGAAGCAGCCACTGCTCTAGACAAGCCTATTAGAGATATTTTAGCAGTAGTGATGGACCGTCCAAGACATGAGACATTGATTCGAGAATTGAGAGAATTAGATGTACGCATTCGTTTAATTGGCGACGGAGACGTTGCTGCTGCATTGGATGCTGCAAACCCAGAATCCGAAGTTGATTTATTGATGGGTGTTGGAGCCGCACCGGAAGGGGTTATCACTGCTACAGCACTACGTGGATTAGGTGCTCATTTTGAAGGTAGACTGGTTTTTCGGAATGAAGGACATAGGGATAGAGCAGAAGAAATGATTGATGGAGATATTGAGAGAATTTGGCAGAGAGATGATTTATGCATGTCAGATGATGCATTATTTGTAGCAAGCGGGGTCTGTTCTGGTTATCTCCCAGGTGTTAATTTTAAACATGACCAAGCAGAAGTGCACAGTGAAATTATCGATGTTAAGACGAGGGAAAGAAATCGAACCTCACGATCACATCCAATATGACTAATCCGTGGCGAACCCTTCAAGGACCCATTTAGGATGCACATAGCATGGATACTGACCTTTTGGAACGAACTGCAAAGTTCCTCGTGGGTCCCGGTAGAGGGATTCTTGCTGCAGATGAGAGTAATGGGACTATGTCAAAAAGGCTTGAGGGAGTTGGAGTTGTCTCTTCTCCTGAGTCTCGGAACGCCTATCGTGCAAATCTGTTTGCAATGCCCACCATAGCCGATGCAATCAGTGGAGTAATTCTCTACGATGAAACAATCCGTCAAAATGCTGTAGACGGGAATTCAATCCCTGATTATTTACATGCCATAAACGTACTACCTGGAATTAAGGTTGACACCGGTGCAAAACCACTATCTGGTCACGACAATGAGACAGTTACAGAGGGATTAGATGGATTAAGAGAAAGATGTGCAGAATACTTTGCAATGGGCGCTAGGTTTGCAAAATGGCGAGCAGTAATTAGAATAGACAAAAACCTCCCTTCTGATGCTTGCATTTCTACCAATGCACATGCTCTTGCTCGTTACGCTGCAATTTGTCAAGAACAAGGCTTAGTTCCGATTATTGAGCCAGAAGTATTGATGGAAGGAGATCACTCAGCCAAGCGCTGTTTTGATGTTACAGCTACAGTTTTGGATGCTACTTGGGCTGCCTGTGAAACGCAAGGGGTCTATCTTCCCGGAGCTTTGTTGAAACCTAATATGGTACTTCCAGGGAAATCTAATTCCGATGGAATTGATGTGGAGACATGTGCAAAAATGACAATCGATCTCCTTCACAATCACGTTCCTCATGAAATCCCAGGAATTGTTTTCTTGTCAGGTGGTCAGACAGAAATAGAAGCAACTGCTCACCTAAATGCAATGAACAATTTGGGACCACATCCCTTTGAATTATCATATTCTTACGGTAGGGCA
>MDTG01170658.1_pt1 | contig 18662 bp, 19 predicted proteins | sample 811421 | NCBI WGS metagenome assembly MDTG01 (sample SAMN05326645, study PRJNA326480) | marine metagenome | isolation source: seawater | place: Pacific Ocean: South East | collected 2011
AAAAGCCAAATTCATATATTTTTCAAGCAGATCAGGAAGTATTACAGAGAGGGGCAAGTTAAGTCATCATGTTCCAAAAGGCAATCATGTTTATAGAGCTTCGAAGTCATTGTTAAACTCTTTTGTTAAAAACATTTCGTTTGAATTTAAAAAATTAAATTATATTTTTGTTAGTTATCACCCGGGATGGGTAGCAACCAAATCAGCTAAAGGCAAAATGAAAATTAAAAAATCAGTTTATTTTTTTAATAACTTTTGTACCAGTTTGAAAAAGAGCGACTCGGGAAATTTTTTTAACTTTAATAAAAAAAAAATACCGTGGTAAAAAAAATTTTACAATTATTTAATTACGATGGAATAATTATCTTTGTAAATAATATGCATAAAAAAGAATTTGCAATAAATTATTTACTAAATTTTCAAAATAAAAAGTGTATTTTTGTTTATAGAAAAAATCCTGTCTATGAGGTTAGTGAAAATAAAATAATATTAAATAATATTTTTTTTTTTATTTTTAGTTTTATTTTAGGATTAAAATTTAAAAAAAAATTTATAATGATATTTTCGCAGCCATATTTTGCAACACCATATTTTTTGTTAGGAAAAATTGTTAGTGTATATTTTTATGATGTACATAATGGATTATTGTATGAAAATAAAATTAAGCAAGTAATTGAAAAAATTTCAATTTTATTTTTTAAAAATATTATTCATAGAGACTTAAGATTGTGGGTTGAATATAAATTTCATTTAAAAAAAAAAAGTAGACAAAACTTATTAATACCGGATTTGATAATTAAAAAAAATAAAATTAATGTTAAACAAAATAATAATAATGTTAAGTGTGCAATAATAGGCTGGGTAGATGATAAGTTTGTAAAGGTTGATCAAAGTGTAAGGATTTTAGTAAAACTCGGTGTTGAGATATATTTTTTTACTTCATTGAACTGTTTTAATTTAGTTACAAAAAACTTAAATTTAGACGAAAGATATATGTCCCAAATTCATTATATCGGGTATTTAGAAAATGAAAATTTGGAAACTTTTCTAGAAGATTTTTCTGTAGGACTTTGCCCACATGATGCCAAAAATCCCTTAATATCAAATAAATACAAAAAGTATTGTGCTTCTATGAGGGTTATTGATTATATACAAAATTCATTAACAATTTTTTTATCAGATAAAACACTTTTTCAAAAATTTATATGCAGTAAGTATAATGCAAACTATCATAATATTAATGATTTGAAATTGATTAAAACAATTGATGAATTAAAAAATAAGATTGTAGTCAAAAAAATTACTTATAATAAATCTATATTTAATGAAAAAAAACTATCAGAAAAATTAGTAAATTTTCTAACTCTGAATTAAATTATTATATCTTTTAAGCCCTTCAGCTGTATCTCCAAAATAAACTTGTTTACCCTTATTTAGAATTAAGATTTTGTTACAAAATTTTTCTATTAATCTTTTGCTATGTGAACATAAAATGATTATACAATCTTTTTTTTCTTGTATGAAATCAAATCCTTTGTTTTGGAATTTTTCATCACCAGTAGTCAGAAATTCATCTATAAAGAATATTTTTTTACCTTTCAAAATGAATGATATAGCAAAAACAAATCTGAATTTCATACCAGTTGACAAAGTCGAAAGTGATCTATTTTTATAATCTGAGAGATCCGCAAATTTTAGTATCTCATCTATTTGATTTTCGATATCTTTTTTTTTAAAACCTAAAATTTGAGATATTAAAAATATATTATTATAGAGTGTGTCGTCAGGTTCGCACATAGCGAATGGTTGAATTATTGGCAGATAATCAGCACCTTCAATATTAATCTCACCTTGCTCAATGGGTAAAATCTTAGACAAACATTTTAAAAGAGTACTTTTTCCAGATCCATTTAAACCTATTAAGCCCAATCTATCATTATTAGTTATTGAGAAGTTTATTTCATTTAAAGCTGTAATATTATTTTCAAAATTATTTATAATTTTTTTGTTATCTTTATTCTTTAAAAAAATATTTTTAATTTTTTTGATTATTCTTGCTCTAAAAAGATAATTATTTATATTTTTGATAGGATATTTTAATACAAGGTTTTTTACTTCAACTTTGATCATGATATCCAAAATATTAATTTTTTATTAACATATTTATAAAGGATAAGTGATATTATCACTAAAATCAGAGTTGTTATTGATATTATAGTGAGACTTTTATAATTTATAATTCCATATAAAACGCTTGATCTAAAAAATTCGATGTAGTGATAAAGCAAATTTGGTTCAATAATAAATCTCTGAGCTTTGTCTGATAGTTGGTCAATTTTCCATATAACAGGGGTCATAAAAAAGATAAGTTGCAAAGCCACTATAATTGAAAACTGTAAGTCTCTAAATTTGAGACAAAATACTGCTAAAATAAATGAAGCAGAAACACCCGTTATAAAGAAAATTAAAAAATAATATATTAACCAAAACCATGAAGAAATATTGATAGTGTCATTTATTATCAAAATAAATATTAATATTGGAAAATTCATAATGAGCACAATAAAATTTTTTGCTGTATGTGACATACAAAAAACAAATGGATTTATATTTATATTCTCAAAACAGTTAGAATATGTATCAGAAAAAAGATAGGTACCATCACCAATGATAGATGATATTGCCTTCCATATAATAAAGCCTGTGTACAGATAACAAAAAAAATCAAAAAAGGTGTCACCCCAGAGTTTTGACCACACAAAAGATATAAATATTAAAAAAATCGTTGTACCTAAAATTTCCCAAATTGGTCCCAAAGCAGTTCTAATAAATCTAACTCTAATTTTTGTTATAGCTAGAGTCATCCATAAATCGTAATTTTTTATAGCATCTAAAATTGTATTATTTTTCAAAAATATATTAAGTATTAATTTTAAGAATTAAATTGTATATAATTTTGTAATTTGATAATCAACCTGAATATACCCAAATTTAATGATAATTTCAAAAACTCCCCTTAGAATTAGTTTTTTTGGTGGAGGTACAGATTTCCCAGAATACTTTAATAAAAATGATAGTTTAATTCTTGGTTCAACAATAAATAAATTTATTTATATTTCACTTCAAAAAAAAAATAACATCGATAAAGATAAAATAAAAATTTTTTATAAAAATAATGAGTTTGTAAAAAATATTAATCAAATAAAGCATCGTGTAATAAAGCTTCTTTTAAAAAAGGAGAAAATTAAAGAAAATTTTGAAATGCATATTTGTTCAGATATGCCAAGTTTTTCAGGACTAGGCACTTCATCTGCTTTTACAGTAGGTTTAAAAAACCTCATTGATCACCACAAAGGTGTAAAAAATGATCCAAAAAAACTTGCAAAATTTTCAATTAACTTTGAGAGAAACATATTAGGAGAGTCTGTAGGCTATCAAGATCAAATACACGCCTCATATGGAGGATTTAATTTGATAAAATTAAAAAAAAATAAATTTTTGGTTAAAAATATTAACAATAAGGAAAAGGTCAGAAAAATATCCAATAATCTTTTTCTAGTTTTTACAAATCTAACAAGAAAAGCATCAAATATTGAAAAAGTAAAAATAAATAAAATTAATAAAAATTTTCATTTGTTGAAAAGTATTAAAAATATAACATCCAAATCCCTTGAAATTTTTAACAAAGATTTAAATCAAGATTTGTTTGGAGAATTATTGGCTGAAAATTGGGAATTAAAAAAAAAATTAGATAACAATGTATCTAATCCTGTGATTGACAAAATTTATAAAAGAGGTATTTCTTCAGGTGCTTTAGGAGGTAAATTGTTAGGAGCTGGAGCAGGTGGATTTATTTTATTTTATGTAAAAAAAGATAAACAAAGTTCTTTTTTAAGTAAGTTAAAAGAACATGAAATAATTGATTTTCAATTAAGTAATGAAGGATCAAAAGTACTTAATATATAAATTATGGACAATAAAATATTGATTACTGGAGGTGCGGGGTATATTGGATCAGTTTTAACACCAATGTTAATTGAAAAAGGTTATCAAGTTGTTCTTTTAGATAAATTAATTTTTGGACAAAAACCATATAGTGATAAAAAAAATTTTAAATTTATTAATGGTGATGTTAGAGATTTCGAATTAGTAAAAAAAATTATAGATGAATATGATTTTGATATTGTAATTCCCCTGGCTGCGCTTGTTGGAGCACCTATCTGCTCAAAGTATATTACTGAAGCTGAACAAATAAATTATAAGAGTTGTAACTTTTTATTTGATAATTTAAAAAAAAGTACAAAGATAATACTGCCTGTATCTAACTCAGGATATGGTATAGCTGAACACGACAAACCATGCACAGAAGAATCTCCACTAAATCCAATTTCTGTATATGGAGTAACAAAAGTAAAGTCTGAAAATTCTCTTATTAAAAGAGGAAATTATATTTCGTTGAGATTAGCAACTATTTTTGGAATGTCTCCAAGAATGAGGCTGGATTTACTGGTTAACAATTTTGTTTATGATGCTATTACAAAAAAATATTTAGAAATATTTGAAGGTAAATTTAAAAGAAATTATGTTCATATTAAAGATGTGGCTCGAGTATTTATTTTCTGCATTGAAAATTTTGATAGACTTAAGAATAATGTTTTTAATTTTGGATTAGAGAATGTAAATTTAACTAAAATAGAGTTAGCTAAAAATATAAAAAAACACATAGAAGGTTTTAACTACGTATTAAATGAATTTGGCCATGACCCTGATAAAAGAGATTATATTGTATCTAACCAAAAAATTCTTAAAACTGGTTTTAAATTTAAATACTCTTTAGATGAAGGAATTGTAGAGCTAATTGATGGTATTAAAAAATTAGGTAAGGGCAGTTATACAAATGTTGTAGAAAAAATAAATTTATGAAAAATATTTTTTTAATCGATGATTTTCACTCCAAAATAAAAAATTTAAGTAAATCAAATAAAACTGTAGGACTTTGCCATGGTGTTTTCGATTTGTTACATTTAGGTCATTTCAGACATTTTGAAGAAGCAAAAAAAAAAGTAGATATTCTGATTGTTTCAGTGACAGAAAATACTTTTGTTAATAAAGGTCCAGGTAGACCAGTATTTAATCATCTGGAAAGAGCGGAGTGTCTAGCTTCTCTTAAATTAGTAGACTACGTGGTAATTTCAAATGAGGCATCAGCTACAAAGGTTATAAACTTAATAAAACCTGAAATATATTTTAAGGGACCAGATTATAAAAATAATAAAGAAGACATTACTGGAAAAATTTTTGAAGAAAAAAAAGCAGTTAAAAACAATAATGGAAAGATTGTATATACATCAGATAGGAAGTTTAGCTCAACAGTTCTCCTGAAAAATTACATAAATTTTTTATCTTCTAGACAAAAAGAGTCAATAAAAAAAATTAAAAGGAATTATAATTTTAAACAAATAACAAATCTAATAGATAATTTTCAAGATTTAAATCCTTCTGTAGTAGGAGAAGTAATTATAGACAAATATCTCTTTACAGAGACCTTGGGAAAGAGTGGAAAAGAACCAGTTTTAGTTTTAAAAAAAAAATATTTTGAAAAATATCTAGGAGGTGCTGGGGCTATATGTCGGCATTTATCAAGTTTTGTAAATAAAACAAATTTGCTTAGTTATCTTGGGCAAAATAATGCAGAATTAAAATTTATTAATACAAATTTAGGAAAGAATGTTTTGTTTGATTTTATAAACAAAAAAGACTCCCCCACCATAATTAAAGAGAGGTTTGTGGATGAAATTAATAATCGTAAAATATTTGGTGCTTATTCTTTAAATGATAGCAGTATAAGTGCATTAGAAGAAAAAAGATTAGAAATAAAATTTGCTAAATTTTTAAAGAAAAGTGATTTAATAATTGTTTCAGATTATGGCCATGGATTAATTTCAAAAAATTTTGCAAAAAAAATTCTTTCAAAAAAAAAGTTTGTTGCTGTAAATGTTCAAATTAATTCGTCAAATATTGGTTATCATAGCCTTCAAAATTATAAAAATGCAAACTGTATTATTATTAATGAAAATGAATTAAGATACGAAATGAGGTCAAAAACGGAAAAAATCGAAAATCTTTTAAAAATATTATCAAGAAATTTAAATTTACAATTTTTGGTGGTCACTAGAGGTTACAGTGGTGCGATTTTATATAATGCTAAAGCTAAAAAATTTTATTATTCGGATGCATTTGCAAATAAAGTGGTTGATAAAGTAGGAGCAGGAGACGCAATGCTATCTATATTAGCTATATGCTTATATAAAAAAATAGATTGTAATTTATCTTTATTAATATCTTCGTTATGTGCATCTCAATCAGTTAATTCTATTGGTAATAAAAAACCTATAAGCAAATCAATACTTTTAAAAGAGTTGGAACATTATTTGATATGAGAGATAAAATATTTATAACTGGAGGAGCGGGTTATGTAGGATCAGTTTTAACACCTTATTTACTTAACAAAGGATATGAAGTTACTGTTTTGGATTTATTTATATATGGAAATACTTTATTTCCACATCCAAACTTAAAAGTTGTCAAAGGTGATATCAGAGATAAAAAATTATTAGAAAAAAATTTAAAAGATATTGATATTGTAATACATTTGGCATGTATTTCTAATGATCCAAGTTTTGAGCTTAATCCTAATTTAGGAAAATCAATAAATCTTGATGCGTTTTCTGAATTAGTATCTGTATCTAAATTTAGTAAAGTTAAAAAATTTATTTACGCATCATCCTCTTCAGTTTATGGAATTAAATCTGAACCAAATGTAAATGAAGACATGTCGCTCGAGCCTTTAACAGATTACTCAAAATTTAAAGCAGAATGTGAAAAAATACTTAATGAGTCTAAAACAGGTGATTTTCAAGTTGCAACAATAAGGCCTGCAACTGTTTGTGGTTTTTCTCCCAGACAAAGACTTGATGTTATCGTAAATATACTAACAAATTTAGCATATTTTAAAAAAGAGATAACAGTTTTTGGTGGAGAGCAATTAAGACCAAATGTTCACATATTAGATATGGTGAGGTCTTATGAACTACTACTTTTGACTGACTTTAAAAAAATTAATGGTGAAATTTTTAATGTAGGTTTTGAAAATGTATCTGTTGATAAACTTGCTAGTACAGTTAAAGAAGTTTTGGGTGGAGATATAACAATTAAGAAAACACCAACTAATGATAATAGATCATACCATATTTCATCTGAGAAAATTAAAAAAGTACTCAATTTTGAGGCAAAATTTTCTATAAAATCTGCGATTATTGATTTAAAAAATGCATTTGAAAACGAAATACTTACCAACACATTTAAAGATATAAAGTATTATAATATTAAAGTAATGAATAATATTAAACTTAAATAGTGATTTAAAAAATATTTAAAATTAAATTTGGTTAATTATCTTTTTCAAAGAAATTCCGTGAGCTTCAAGTAAATCATTTTGATTACTAAAAATATGAATGAATTTATCTTTTAATGAGTTTGTAATTATCTTACCATGATATCTATTTTTAAAAGCTAAATTAGTCACAATATCACTTAAACCTCCAATTATTGAGTGATCCTCTAAAGTTATAATTTTATCATATGTTTTAAAAATTTTTCTAATTCCAATTTCGTCAAAAGGTTTAAGTGTGGAGCAAGAATATAAACTTATATTCTTTTTTTTTAGATTTATTGCATCATAAGCTAATTTTGATATTGGACCATGTGTTAAAATGCAGGTTTTATCTCCATTTAAAACTTTTCTAATTTTACCAAATTTCCATTTTTCTAATGCTTTTTGAGTAATATTTTCTTCTCCACTTTTTCCTATCCTCAAATAAGTTGGAGACGAACTATTAGTACAGCAATAATTTGTAACTGAAACCAACTCTAAAGGATCGCAAGGTGATATAACAGTCATATTTGGTATAGATCGTGCAACTGAAATGTCCTCAATTGCAGTATGTGTACCCCCTAAATTAGCATAAACTGTACCTGCTCCCATACCTACGACTGTAATTGGTAAGTTTTGATAACAAATATCATCTCTTACCATTTCAAAAGGTCTATAAATGCTAAAAGGTGCAATTGTATAAGCGAAGACTTTTTTACCAGACATTGCTAGCCCCGCACACACACCAATCATATTTTGTTCAGCTACTCCTACGTTTATAAAATTTTTTTGATTTTTTTGAAGGTTAGCCATTACTCCAGAGGGAGATATATCTGCAGCAACCACATAAATATTTTTGTTCTTTTTTATGTTATTAAAAACAGTTTCAGAAAATTTATCCCTCATAATAATTTTATTTTTTTTTCAATTTCATTAATTGCTTTTTTGTACTCGTCTAAATTTGGTGAACGATAATGCCACATAGGAATGTTTTGCATAAAACTTACAGGATATCCTTTGATTGTATTTGCAACAATGCAAAGAGGTTTATTTTTTTTTTTTTTCAAAATTTTAATTAATTCTTCTGGATTATGTCCATTACAATTGTAAGCATCCCAACCAAATGACTTAAATTTATCACTAATTGGATATAAAGTTGGGTGGGTGTCGGAAGCTCTTGTAGCACTTTGTAAATCGTTGTTATCAACAAAAAGTATTATATTGTTTAATCTAAAAGAAGAAATCATTAACACAGATTCCCACAAGGAACCCTCCATTAATTCGCCATCACTACACAAAACGTATATGTTATTAAATTTTTTTGACAAAGACATCCCTGCTGAAATTCCTAAACCATGCCCTAAAGAACCTGTAGAAGCCTCTACACCCTCAATATATCTTTCAGGATGAACACCAAGAAAACCATTTTTCTTACAATAATTCTCTACATCTTTTTTCTTTAAAATTCCCTTCTGTTCCAAGATACAATATAGGAGTATCCCAGTATGACCCTTAGATAGTATGAATTTATCTTTTCTTTTTTTTATATCAAAAATAGTTTGTATTATTTCAGCACTAGAAAAAGAACCACCTACATGTAAAGCAGAAACCTTTAATGATAAATCAAGCAATCTTTTTCTAAGTGAAAAAGATTTTTTAAGGATTTTTTTTACTAACATATTTCGATTAATTGCTTTACTACATCATCTACAATATAAGTAAACATCTTTAAGTACAAGAATATGAAATCAAAAAAAATTATCCTTGATAAAAGTGGTAAATCTAATGCCCTTTTTTTTAAAAATAATATGAATGTTTTTGATAAAAAAATTATTAATTTTTTGGAAAATCATTATAAAAAAAAAAAGACGGAATTGAGATTTTGTTTACACAAAAGTAAATCAACTAATCTTCAAGTAATGATAAATTTAATTGTTAAAAAAGATAAATATCAATTACATTATCATAATTTTTCTGATGAGTATTATTTTCCCATCAAAGGTAATCTCAAACTTTTAACATTTGATAAGAAAAATAAATTTATTAACTCTTTTAAAGTTGACAAAAAAAAAGGATTTTTAGGCAAAATTATAAAAGGACAAACGCATATTGCTGTACCATTAAAAAATTTTTGCATTTATTTAGAATTTAGATCAGGAAATTTTACACAACATAAGAATGTCTTCAGTAAAAAATTCGTTAACTACAAGGAAGCGTTAAAATTGTAAAAATAATGAAAGGAATAACTATTTTAGTATTTGCATACAATGAGGAGAAAAAAATTTCAAAAACATTGAAAGTTATTTATTCTAGTATTGTAAAAACAAAAATTGCTTTTGAAATAATAGTTATAAACGATGGAAGTAAAGATGAAACAAAAAAAAAAGTTGAAACTCTAAAAAAAAAATTAAAAAAAATAAAATTAATTAACTTTAATAATAATGCAGGTATTACTAGATCTTTGAAATTTGGTATAAAAAATTCAAAATTTGATAAACTAGCTTGGTTTCCAGGGGATAATTCATTTTCATCAAAAAATTTGGTAAATTTTTTTTTAATTTCTAAAACATGTAATTTAGTATGCGGTTATAGATACAATAAAAAAGTTTTTAATTTTCTTAGAAATTTTTTATCAAAATTGAACCAGACTTTTCAGTCTATACTTTTTAAACAAAAAATAAAAGATGTTCATGGAATATTTATTTTTACTACAAAAGATCTAAAAAAATTAAAATTTTATTGTTCACGCTATTCTCTTATGGTTGAAATTTTACCAACTATATTAAAAAATAAAAATTATGTTATTAAACATTCTAAGGTTTATGTTAACAAAAATACTGTAAGCTCCTCAGAAACTTTGAGTTATCAAACAATTATAGACTTTGCTTCTACTTGGATTAAATCATTTTACTATTATAAAATAAAAAATAATTAAATAATATGAATTGCAATTTATGTAAAAAAAAAAATTTAAAAAAAATTATTTCATTTGGAAAAAAACCTATTGTCCATCATTTAAAAAAATCACAATTTTATAGAGAAAATACCTATAGTTTTGACATAGCAAAATGTACTAATTGTGGACATCTGCAAATATTTAAAAATATAAAACCAGAGATATTGTACCAAAACTATCTAACACCTAGTGCTTGGAAAAATAATTGGCATCTAAATTTATTACTTGAAAAATTAATTTCTATTTTTAATTTGAACACAACAGACCAAATACTCGAGATTGGTTCCAATGATGGTTTTTTTATAGAGGAATTTAAAAAAAAAAATTACAAAAATATTTATGGTGTTGAGCCTTCAACAGATGTTTTTCAAAAATCTATTAAGCTAGGACACAATGTAATAAATAATTTTTTTTCAGAGAAAATTATAAAGAAAAAGTTTAACCTGAATAACAAGTTTAAATTAATATACTCCAGACAAGTTTTAGAGCATATACCAGATCTAAATAATTTTGTTAGTGAGATAAATAAATCTTTGACTTCTGATGGGTATTTAATGATTGAAGTACCAGACCATGATATGAATTATGAGAATTTTGATTATTCGTTCTGGGAAGAACATGTGAATTATTTCAATCTTAAAACCTTAGAATTATTATTAGCAAATAATAACTTTAGAATAATTCATTCAGAAACCACTCTATATTCTGGAAAAGCAATAATTATATTTGCTGAAAAATATAAACAAAAAAAAATTTTTAAATACAAAGATCAAAACAAAATGAAAATAAAAAATTATCAATCTGGTTTCAAAAAGTTTAGAAGGGAATTAGTAAAATTTTTAAAAAAATTTAATAAAGAAATTTTTATTTATGGCTGTGGTAACAGATCTTGTAACTTTGTAAATTTACTTGACATATCAAAATATATTAAAGGGTATATTGATGATAATAAAAATAAACAGAATAAATTTGTACCAGGTTCAAATCTTAAAGTTTTTTCATCAGAAGAAATAGATTTAAGTAAATCTATAATCTTACTTGGAGTAAATTGTGAAAACGAGAATAAAATTATAAATAAAATTGAAAATATACATAATATCTTTTCAATTTTACCTCCTAGTAAATATTTGCCGGAATTCTGGAAAAGTATGATTGAAAAAAATAAATTTAAATAATGATTATTTATAAAACTATTAAAAAATGTAGAATTTGCTATGGTAAGCTTAAGCTTTTACATCGTTATAATAGCACTCCTTTAGGAGAGGATTTTATAAATAAAACTGAAAAAAAAAAAACAAGAGTTAATACCATTAAATTTATGCAAATGTGAAAAATGTAATCTTGTCCAGATTTCTGAAATTGTAAATCCAAATATAATTTACAAAAATTATTTATATGAAACAAAAACTTCTCTTACATTGGATAAACATTTTAAAAATTATGCTTCAAAAGTTAAAAAAAATCTAAAACTAAAAAAAAATGATATGATAGTTGATATTGGAAGTAACGATGGTGTATTACTTAAATATTTTAAAAATATAAACTGTAAAGTATTAGGAATTGAACCTGCAAGACATATTGCAATCAAAACTAATAAAAAAAAAATACCCACTATTAATAGTTATTTTGATAAAAACTGTGTAAAAAAAATAAAAAAAAAATATGGGAAAGCTAAAGTTGTCACAGCTAATAATGTTTTTGCAAACATTGAGAAAATTAATAATTGGATTGAATTAATTAAGTTTATTTTAAGGGATGATGGGTATTTTATTTTAGAAAGTTATTATTTAGCAGACTTAATCAAAAATAAAGTATTCGATTTTATATACCACGAACATCATTCTGCATTCTCTCTAAAACCAATTTCTTATTTGTGTAAAAAACACAATTTAAAAATTGTACATGTTGAAAGTAGTAATTCAAAGGGAGGTTCTTTAAGATATTATATTTGTAAAAAATCTTTCAATGGCTTTAAAAATATTAAATCAGTAAATACGATAAGAAAAAGAGAAACTAAAGAAAAGATTTATCAAACTTCAACTTATAAAAAGTTCTATAAGGAAATTTGGGCTGAACAAGAAAAACTTCAAAAGTTTTTGAATAAAAATAAATATAAAAAAGTTTTTGGTTTTGGAGCTTCTATAACATGTATAACTTTAATTTATCAATTTTACTTACAAAAAAAAATTAAGATTTTATACGATGATAATAAAATAAAGCATGATATGCTGAGTCCAAGAGATAGAATACCAATAAAAAGTATAATTGGAACCAACAATCAAAATCAGAGTATTTTGTTAATTTTAGCTTGGAGATATGGTGATTTAATAATTAAAAGACACAAAAAAATTCTTAAAAAATTTCAATACGTAATTCAGGTAATGCCAAAATTCAAAAAAATTAATATATAAATCTATGCTGTGTAGAATTTGTTCATCCAAAAATTTGTCAAAAATTTTAGACCTGGGAAATCAACCATGGGGAAACGACTTTTTAAAAAAAAAGCAAATTGGTAAAGAAAAATTTTATCCGTTAATTTTAGTTTACTGCAATAATTGTTTAACAGTCCAATTGAATCACACAGTAAAGAAAGAAATCATGTTTTCTAATCATACCTATCTTTCTGGAATTACTAAATCACTATCTGATCATTTTAAAAATATTTCAATTAAACTTAATAAAAGATTTAATAAAAATTCAGAAAGGAAATCTATAATAGATCTTGGATCTAATGATGGAACTTTTTTATCACACTTTAAAAAGATGAGTTGGAAAGTTCTTGGTGTAGAGTCTTCAAAAAATATAGCTAGAATTGCTAATAATAAAAACATTAAAACATTAAATATGTTTTTTAATTATAAGAATGCAAAAAAAATTAAACGTAAGTTTGATTTTATTAATGCATCTGGGGTATTCTTTCACTTAGAAGAACTTCATTCTTTTACAAAAGGTGTGAAATATTTGTTAAAAAAAAAGGGGGTCTTTATAGTTCAATTTTTGTATATGAAAAAAATTGTAGAAAATGTTGCTTTTGACCAAATTTATCACGAACACTTACTTTACTATAATTTAAAAACTTTACAGACATTACTTAATAAACACGATCTTGATATATTTGATGCAGAATTAACAAAAATTCATGGTGGTCAAATGATAGCTTATATTACTCATAAAAATTTTAGAAAAAAATCAATTAGGTTAAAAAAATTAATTGATATTGAAGAAAAAACGAAATGTAATGAAATAAAATACTATAAAAAATTTGCAAAAAAAATAATTAAAGTTAGAGAAAGAAACATTTCCTTCTTAAAAAAATGTGAAAATCAAAAAAAAATTGTTTATGGAATGGGCGCTCCTGTAAAAGGTAATACTCTATTGAATTTTTTTAAAATAAAAAAAAAACAAATTCCAGTTTTATTAGAGAAAAATCCATTGAGAGATGGTCTTTTTAGTCCTGGCTCACATATTCCAATAATGTTAGAAAAAAATATGATAAAATATCCAGACGTATTTTATGTTTTAGCTTGGAATTTTAAGTCAGAAATTTTAAAGAAAAATAAGTTTTTAATAAAAAAAGGAGTAAAATTTTATTTTCCAATAAAGGTAAATGATTAAAAAAAAAATATTTGTAACAGGTGGTTCAGGTTTTCTTGGAAGACATTTAATTACAAAATTAAGTAAAAATCATATTGTATATGCACCAGACTCTAAATCTATAAATTTATTGAATTATAAAGATTTATTAAAAGTAAAAAATAAATTTGATGAAATTTATCACTTAGCCGCATGGACTCAAGCAGGTGACTTTTGCTTAAAATATCCAGGTGATCAGTGGATAAAAAATCAAATTATGAATTCAAATATTTTAATGTGGTGGAAAGAAAAAAATCCTAATGCAAAACTTATATTTATAGGTACTAGTTGTTGCTATGATGAAAAAGGAAAGTTTCTTGAAAAAAATTACTTGCTTGACAAACCTCATCAAAGTTTAATGACCTATGCAATGACAAAGAAAATGTTACTGCAAGGAGCAATTTCATTAGAGAAACAATATAAAATGAAATGGCTTTGTGTCGTTCCATCTACTTTATATGGACCCAATTATCATGATGATAATAGACAACAGCATTTTATTTTTGATCTAATAAAAAAAATACTTTTAGCAAAATACAAAGGTACAAAGGTTAAGTTGTGGGGTAATGGACTTCAAAAAAGAGAGTTAATACATGTTGAAGATTTTATAAATAATTTAGTCAAGATTAATAATAAAGTTAAAAATGATTTAGTTAATATTGGAGCAGGATCAAGCTATTCCATAAAATATTTTGCTAAAATTATTTGTGAAATAGTAAACTATGATTTCAAAAAAATAGAATACGACAGAAATAAATATGTAGGTGTGTTAAATAAAAAAATTAGTATTGAAAAAGTAAGTAATATTATACCTAAATACAAAAAAAATCTTATTCCTATTAAAAAAGGAATAAAACAAACAGTAAGTTGGTATGAAAAAAAATTCTATTAAAAGAATTTTTTGCTTATATCCTGTATGGCTAAACAACTCTGGTCATGAGGCATCATACTTGGAATGTTTTAAATTTTTAAGCAGAAAAACATCAAATAAACTATTTATAATTTTACCAAAAAAAAATACAAATAAATTTACAAATGTCTCGTATGCAAAAATACTTGAACATATATCTACTGGATATATATCTCTAATTTATAAAATAATCTATAATTTCAGGAATTTAAATAATTTTTTTTCAAAAAAAAAATTAGTAAAAAAAGACACAATTTTTATAGATGGTTACAGTTTTGATTTTTTAATTTCTTTGGCTTTATTTTTTTTTTTTAAAAAGAAAGAGGGTAATTTTTTAATTTATTGCAGGTATAATTTTAAAAGTATTAAAAAAATAATTTTTAATTTACTTATTTTTCTTATATCCTCTAAATTTTCAAATTATAAGATCTTAACTGATACTAAGAGTTTAGGTAATAAATTGTCAAAAAAATTTGGAAAGAATAGAGTTTTATTAGTTCCAGTACCACATACAGTATTAGCATCTAAAAAAGACAAGAAACTTTCTTTTAATAGATATGATATATTTTTTCCTGGACAATATAGAGATGAAAAATTTGGAAAAAATTTCTTTAATTTTATTAAATTGAATAACGATAAAAATTATAGGTTTTTGATTAATAAACATTTTAAATGGAATAGAAAAAGAAATTTTAATCTAAAACTTTTAAATTCAGAACTTAGCCATAAAAATTATCTTAATTTTATAAAGAATTCTCAATTAATTATTTTACCTTACGACAGGGATTTGTATAAATATAGAACTTCAGGAATTTTCATAGAAAGTATTGTTTTTGGAAAGCCAGTTCTTGTGACAGAGGGGACATGGATGGCTACAGAATATAAAAAATTTAATTTGAACGAAATGATCGTAAAGGACTGGTCCAAATATAAACTAAAAACAAATTTGCAAAATATTTTTAATAAAAAAACAAAAAAAAAAATATCAAATATAAGAAACAAATATAAAGAATTTCATAACAAATACAAATATACCGATATATTACAAAAAAGTTTATGAAAAAAAGAATTGCAATAACCTTTCCACAGCTTCATGAATTCGGTGGTGGTGAAATTTTTTGTGAGCATATTTGCAACTTATTACGAAAATATTACCTAGTTGATCTTTATTTCTATAAAAATAACAAAATTAATCAAAACTTGAAATTTAATAAAAAAATTAACTTAATCGGTTTGAAGTCTAAAAGTAAGATTATAGATTTTTTATGTTCAAGATTTATTTTTCTAGCACAAATATACTTAATTTTAACATTTGATACAAAATCTAATAACAGAACTTACACATTTATTTTTTCTGGAGCAGGAGAATTTATATCAAAAAAATTCAAGGTTTTTCAATATATACATCATCCATTTTATTCTCTTAATCCTAAATTTTATTTTGCATTAGGTGTTAAACATTATGAGATACAAAAAATATTACTTAGATTTATAGTTTCTCTTTTTGTAAGAATTTATTTTTTTTATAATAAAAAATTTTTTGATAAAAATATTACATTTGTAAATTCTAAATGGACAGGAAAAAGATATTTTAAAATTTATAACAAAAATGCAAAAATTATTTATCCTACATTTAATATGATTGATCAACAAAGGGTTAATAACTTTAATTTTAAAAAAAAAAAAAATAATTTTTTAGTTCTAGGTAGAGTTAGCAAAGATAAAAGAACATTTGATTGTTTGAAATTTTTTATTAATTTAAAAAAAAAATATAAACACTTTAAAATTGGTAAAATGTTAATTGTTGGACCAATTAATCATAATTTAAAAAGAAAAGTTGATTATTTGCAAAAGAAATATACTAGTTATGTAAAATTTTACGGCCATGTTTCTTATAAAGAAAGAGATAATATCTTAAGTACTAACAAGTATGGATTACACTTCAGTAAAGAAGAGCACTTTGGAAGGTCAATTTTAGAAATGAAAAAAAAAGGTATTATAACTTTTTGTCATAATTCTGGTGGTGCAAAAGAAATCATATTAAGTAAATTGCAAAGATTTAATGATATATATGATCTGGAAAAATTAATTGTGAATGTGTTAAATTCAAAAAACTTAAGAGAAAATTTAATTTTAAAAAACTTTAATAGCAATACAAATAAGTTTAATGACAAAGAATTTAATCAAAAATTAATTAAATTGTTAAAATGAAAAAAATATTAGTTACAGGGTCTGAGGGATTTATTGGACAAAAATTATGTCAATTTTATAAAAAAAAAAATTATCAAATTTTTGGCTCGTTTTATAAAAAAAAGATAAAAAAAATTAGTGGAGTTAAATATATAAAATGTAATTTTAAATATAAAAAAGATATAGATAATTTACTAAAAAAAATTAAACCAGATTATATATTTCATTTAGCAGCCAAAAGTCACCCAACATATTCATTTTATAATCCTATTTCGACTATTCAAACAAATTTTAATGGAACTTCTTATTTGTTAAATAGCATTATCAGACAAAAATTTAATCCAAAAATTATTATTGCCGGTTCGAGTGCTCAGTTTGGTGTTAAAAAAAGAAATGAACTTCCTGTAAAAGAAAACTCACATTGCAATCCAGAGCATGTTTATGGTTTTACGAAAAGATTACAAGTCATGTTAGGTGAATTGTATTACAAAATGTATGGTATGAACGTATGTTCGGCAATAATATTTAATACTTCAGGCTACGGAAAAAAATTTGATGTCTTCCAGGATTTTTGTTCACAATACAAAAAAAATAAAAAAAAGAAAAATATAATACTTAGAGTAGGCAATTTAGAGAACCAGAGAGATTTTTTACATGTTGATGATGTGATTTTAGCACTCGACAAAATAAGGTCAAAAGGAAAATCTGGAAAAAGCTATGTAATTTCATCTGGCAAATTAATTAAAATAAAGAAGATAATTGATAATTTATCTAAAATTACAAAAAAATTTTTTTTAATTAAATCTGATAAAAACCTATTTAGAAGTTTTGATGAGAAAATTATATTGGGAAATAATTCAAATATAAAAAAACTTGGATGGAAACCTAGAAAAAATATAAGCAAGATTATTAAAGACATAATTAATGCTTAAAATTTTTTATAACAATAAAAATTATTATAATTTCTTTATTTTTATTACCATATTTTTTTTATCTATTTTTATTTTTAGAGGAAGATTAGGTTCCGATGATCTAGAAGTTTTTAACTTTGTATATAATTTTGATCAATTCGAAGGAACTTTGATAGAATATTTAAAAAGTCTTGAAGAAGGAAAAAAACTTTTTTTTAGTGATGAACAAAAGCATGGACTTTATACTCTTCATCATAGATTCACTTGGATATTACAGACTGGCATAGTTTATTTTTTTAGCAAGTATATATTTTTAATATTCAACATTGAAAATTATTTTGTTATTCAATATCTATGCGGTTTCGTATTAACAATTCAAGCAATAATTAGCATTTTTTTATTTTCATCTATTTTAATTAAAAAAGGACTAGAGACCAATTTATCTTTTTTTATTTCATTTATAATTTTTTTTGGCACAGGTATAATTTGTTTTTTTACTGGTCAATACATTGAGGCTGTTGCGATCTTACTAATTTTACTTTATATAAAATACATAAATAATAATCTTAGGTTTTTATTTTCTATTTTACTTGTTTTGATAAAGCCTTTTTATATTTTGATTATTTTATC
>MDTG01237947.1_pt1 | contig 18660 bp, 8 predicted proteins | sample 811421 | NCBI WGS metagenome assembly MDTG01 (sample SAMN05326645, study PRJNA326480) | marine metagenome | isolation source: seawater | place: Pacific Ocean: South East | collected 2011
AATATCTCTCGACAAAAGTCGTCGTTTACGTCGTCAAAGAAGAAGAAGAATAAAAGTCCCCACTTTACGTTCCAATCACAACAACAACAACAACACGTCAAAAGCAGCAGCGCTCTGCGCAAAGACACCGACAAAAAAAAAGCATCGAAGAAGAAGAAGAAGAAGAAGAAGAAGAGCGAAAAGAAGGGGGGGGCAACAACACCAACAAAACGCCGCCTTTGAGGAGGAGGAGGAGGAGGAGGAGGAGGATTACAACAAAGGGAAAATGAAAGGAGACGCAAAAATACATGATGATTGTCTCGACGACGACGGGGAATCCTTCTCGAGAGACGAGACCATCTTGTGTTTGAAAGACGGCTTCCTGTACCCGGCGAAGATCTTGGACATGAAAACGCTCGAGGACGGATCGGCGGGAGTGCTCGTCCACTACCAAGGGTGGAACAAAAAGTACGACGAATGGGTGGAAGAGAAGGAAAGCTGCAGGAAACTCACCGAGGAAAACAAAAGAGAACAAAAGAGACTGGTGGAAGACTACCAAAGGAGAAAAGCGATGAAAGAGATGGGTGGCACGTCAAATACCAAGAACACCAAAACCTCATCAGACGCCGCCGCAGAAACCGCCGCCGCCGCGGCGAAAGAGAAGAACAAGAAGAAGAAGAAAAACACCAACGCTGTAGTCGCCAATAAGAAGAATAAGACGACGACGAAAGGCGGCGGCGAGAATAACGCGGCTCCAGGAAAAGATGGTAAGAAAAGTACGAACAACAAGACGAACAAGACCCACGCGACGAAGAAAGAAGAGAAAGAGAATAAGAAGAAAGCAGCGAATAAAAGCGACGGAGAACAACGCAAGCAGAACTTGGACGCCGCGGTGACAGAAGTAGGAACAACAAAGACGAAGACGAAAGAAGATGCCTCGGCGGAACAAAATTCAACGAAGAAGCAAACGGCAAACGCTAGCGGCCGTCCGTCGAAGAAGCAAAAAGGTAACCCAACCTCTGGTGTCGCTGGTGGTGAAGGAGAGGCGGGTGGAGGCACCACCACCGCGGCACACGCGCAACCGACGAAAGGAGGTAAAGGTGCGGCTACCGCGAACAACGACAAGAATAACAAAAGAAAGAACGCGACTTTGGACAAGGGTGCCGCGAACGAGACGAGTAAAGACAAGAAGAGCGCGAAGAAGAGCGAGAAAGATACGGCGTCGGCAAATGCGAGAAAGCAAAATCAGGAAAAAGAAAAAGAAATCGAAAAACAAGAACAACAGCAAGAACAACGGCGAGCGCCTTTGAAACCAAAAGTGAAAGTCATCTTAGCGACGACGTTAAAAAAGGAGCTCCTCAAACAATACGAAGCTCTCACGCACAACCGCGTCCTGAAACTTCCGAGAGAACCAGCCGCGCATACCGTCCAAAGCCTCTTCTCTGATTACGAAGTCGAAGCAATTGCAAAAGCTCGAACTCCAAAACAGATCGAACGCGCGAAAGAAGTCGTCTCCGGTCTCAAGCGCTACTTCGACGCCGCATTACACAAGGCTTTACTCTACGAGAAGGAAAAAAAATATTACGACGTCGCCATCGCGAAAAACGACGCGTTAAAGTCCAAACCCGCCTCGGAAATTTGCGGCGCGGAACACCTCCTCCGGTTATACGTGAAACTCCCGGATTTTATCCCGGTTGAAGCATTCGTCGGTCAAAAAGGTGAAAAAGAGGCGGAACTCATCGGTCACCAGCTCGGCGAAACCTTGCGATGGTTGCAAAAAAGATCCCACGAAGCTTTTGACGGCGCGTACGTCGAAATCGACGAAACGAGCGGGAAAGTCATTCGAGAGATTCGGAAAGGCACGGAGATGGACGACGACGACGACGAAGAAGAAGAACAAAACGAACGACGGCGCGAGAAAACGGAGGGAAAAGACCACGCCGAGGATTCCTTTGTGAAAAAGGATCCGCAATTGCCCTCGGACGCTTTGGAAAAGCCAAAGAACGACGCGACGGAACCGCCGGCGATAATACCGTCGGTTTAAAACACAAAGAGCGAAAAAAGAGAAAGAAAGAAAGAGTTTCTTCGACTCGCGCGCGTTCTGATCGTCTCGTATAAAAGGCGTCGTCGTCGTTCCATGTGTATCGTCCTCCTCGATATACCTACTACCTAGTATCAAAAGCGATTGATTAGAGTACTACTACGTACGTAAAACCACTTTTTAAAAGGAATTCATTTGGAAAAAATTCATCATCGCTGTTTGTGTCCATTAATTGTTGTACTTTTTCGTTCACATTTTTACCACAAAAAAAGATTGAAAGGTGCGCCTTCATTACTGTGCTGTGAAGACGACTTTCCGACGACGACGGCGAGGCATCAAAGATCATCATGGGTAAAAAAGCCAAAGGGAAGCACCGCTTGGATAAGTTCTACTACCTCGCGAAAGAGCAAGGGTTTCGAGCGCGCTCGGCGTTTAAACTCGTCCAATTGAACAGAAAGTATGATTTTTTATCGAGCGCGAAAGCGACGCTCGATTTGTGCGCCGCCCCTGGAGGGTGGTTGCAAGTCGCGCAGAAATACATGCCAATGCAATCGACGATCGTTGGGATCGATTTAGCGGCGATAAAACCGATACGAGGATGCACGACGCTGGTGGAAGACATCACGACGCCGAGCTGTCGAGCGGCGATTAAACGAGTCACGCCGGAAGGGATGAAATACGATTGCGTGTTACACGACGGCGCACCGAATGTTGGGGGCAACTACGCGAAGGAAGCGTATTCGCAAGCGGCGTTGACGCTGGACGCGTTGAAATTGGCGACGGAGTTCTTAATGTTAGATGGATGGTTTGTGACGAAAGTGTTTCGGTCGGAAGAGTATCACGCCTTGTTGTACGCGTTTCAGCAGTTGTTTAAGAAGGTGGAGAGTACAAAGCCGGTGGCGTCGAGAGAATCGTCGGCGGAGATTTTCGTCGTATGTAAAGGGTACTTGGCGCCGACGAAAATTGACCCGAGGTTGCTAAAGGCGGAATATTTGTTCGCAAACGTAGACGATGATGGACAAGGGAATACTAAAGGAGGACAACAGAGCAGGGACGTTTTGAAGGTGGAAAAAGCGAAACGAAATCGAAGCGGCTACGAAGACGGGTTGCATTCGCTGTATAAAGAGACATACGCGGAGAATTTTATCACGAACGAGAAACCGGCAGAGATGTTAGGCATGTATCATTGTTTTATTTTAGACGGTGGTAAAGGGAAGAAAGGAACGAACGTGGTACCGCCGAAGGATGGGTTTATGGATTTAGACGCGTGCGAGGAGACGAACGAGGAAATTCGGACTCTCTTTCGAGACTTGGGAGTTTTGAACAAGAGCGATTTTAAGATGTTATTGAAGTGGCGTTTACAAGTGAGGAAGCGATTAGGAATGGAGGATAAGAAGAAGACGACGACGGACAACGTGGACGAGGACGACGGGAATAAAAACAAAACGCAAGCTCCTGAGGATGAAAATGAACGCTTGCTCAACGAAATGGAGGAGTTGCAAGGAAACATGGACGCAGAGGCGAGAAGGAAGAAGAAAAAGCAGGCTAAAATGAAACAGAAGGATAGAATACGCGCACAGTTAGGATTAAAAGGAGACAGCGAAGCCATCGTGGCGGAGGAAGATTTATTCTCTTTGGTTCGATTGAAAACAAAGGTATGTTGGATCGTATCGTTATTTTTTTTCCTTTCTCTTTATAAAGCCAGTGACGATACTCGCTTACTCACTTGAGCGGCGTTAGAACCCGCGTAAACTGAAAACCTTATGCAAAAACATGCCGTTTACCCATCCGAGGCTTTTCTTTCTTTCTTTCTTTCTTTCTTTCTGTCTGTCTGTCTGTCTCTCGTTTTGCTGCGTTTGCGATAGATGGTATAAAATCCTCACCGACTGACTGTTTTCTCCCACCAAACAAAATCCAGGAGGATGTCGATACGGTAGCGAACCAAGCCGCTCCGTCAGTTCCCGCAGATTATTACGAAGATTCCGATTCGGAATTGAATGCGGCTCGCAGAAAACAAAACCAATACGACTCTGAAGATTCCGACGCTGAAAATGATGTCGAAAACGACACGTCGCGATTAGATTCAAGTTTAGACGCTTTGTACAAACAGTACAAGGAAAGGCAGAAGAAGAAAGGTCGGTCGGCTGGAGAAGGCTCGTCCAAGGGGCGCGATAAGAGGGCAACGTTAGAAGACGATGACGATGGAGAGCTTGGTTCGGATGATGTGAACAACAGTGATGGAAGCGATAGCGAGGAGACTCGTTTTGACGAGGACGAGGACGCGCCGCTGGAATGGGAAAATAACGCAAACGAAGAAGATGAAGAGATGAACCCGAAGAAAAAGAAGCACAAGCACAAGAACAATCTCATCGTTGAATTTGACCCGAGCAAAGTGAAACAAAACGCAAAGGCAACTGCCGATCGATGGTTTTCTAACGATCTTTTTTCGGAAATTGAAAAATCGACCTCCATTGAACCGAAAAAAGTCGCGAAGAAGACGATGGGAACGGAGCAAAAAAAGAAAAAAGAGAAGAAGAATGATAAAGCAGAAGACGGCAATGATGAAGACGAAGATGATTACGAAAGTTTACGGGAACAAGCGAGAGCGAGGAAACTGGAGAAGGCGAGAGAAGCGGCGAAAATTGCCAAGGAAGGTGAACTGAAAAGCAAGAAACAAAAGGAAAAACTCGATAAGAAGCGGAAGAAAGCGGGTGGCGGTAAGAGCAGCGCTAAGGACACGACGTACGATTCAGGTTCAGACGATGTGGACGTTGGACGTAAAAAACGAGCGCTGCGCGATGCTGCTGCTGCGGCAGAAGATGTAGATGTTGTTCCTCGAGGAAAGGATGACGATGATCGGGACAGCGGCGACGTCACCGATGACGACGATGTGTCTGACAGAGATGTAGAAAAAGAAATGAGCCGAAACCGTCGGCGACGCGCCGATGGCTCCGATAGTGATGGATCTACTGACGTCGACGAACTCTCCGACGGCACCCGAGCCGAAATCCTCGCAATCGGCAAAAAAATGCTTCGAAGAAAGCAACGCGAAGAAATCATCGAAGACGCGTACAACCGATACGCATTTGAAGACGACCCGCGAGACTTACCGGATTGGTTTGTCGACGACGAGCGAAGATTCATGAAAGCAGAACCGATATACGACCAGAGAGACTTCGAGGAAGCTTTATCTAATGTCTCCATTAAAGTTGACGAACGATCGATTAAGAAAGTCGCCGAGGCCAAATTGCGCAAGAAGAAACGTGCCAAGGATAAAATGAGCGAAGCTCGACAACGTGCGGGCGCCATCATGGATCAAGACGACATTCCTGACGTTTCTAAAGTTCGTGAAATTGAAGCGATTTACGCCAAAGCAAATAAACTCGTCAACGGCCGCAAGAAGCAAATCAAACACGTGGTGGCGAGGAAGCTCCACAAAGGCAACGCCGGCGGACCGTCCGTAGATAAGCGGATGCTCGCCGATAAACGAGGCCAAAAAGCTGCCATGAAGAGAAGAGGTGGTGGTTCCGGCAGTAAAGGAGGAAAGAAAGGCAAGTCTCCGGTTGGAAAGCCAAAGAAGAGTTTCTTGAGAAAGAACCGACCTCGTCGATGATGTCGTTTGCACGCGGTAAATTCTTGACCCTGTAGTAAAGCACGCATGAATTCATGCGAGTTTCTTAATACATTTTCAGCACGACGTTTCAGTATTCGAGTCCTCTTTTGTCGTCGTCGTCGTCTTTTTCCTTGTTCTTTCTCGTCATTCTTTAGTCTTGGACACTTTTTGTTCGATCGAAAATTTTCAAAAAAAAATCTCCGGGGAAAAAACACACAAAAAAGAGGCCTCAAAGCGCCAAGGAAGAAGGGTGTTTTGACGAACATCGAGAAGGACGAGGACGAGATTTGCGACGATGCGATTCGGTTTGGGCGAGTGTATTTGATTTGGTGACGCGAGAGGCGGTTGTTTTTCGTGTGCGCGCGTGAGATGTTGCCGACGGAAGCGCATCACCATCATCGTCGTCAACATCATCAACCGCTCTCGTCTTCCTCTCCAATCTCGGCGATAAAAGAGGACGAAGGAGATGGAACTGGACCGGTTGATGCGTCGAACGCGACGACCACGGACGACGTCACTCCGTCCTCGTTGAATCGACATCGACATCTCGATCAATCGCCGTCGTCTCTGACACCACCACCACCACCATCAACAACAACAACACCACCGATGAATAAAAAAGGAACACACGCGAGCAAAAGGAGCAGCAGTCTCTCCGAGTACAACTTACTCGATTTAGTCGGCGAAGGGTCGTTCGGGAAAGTGTACAAAGCGAGAAGAAAATTCACGGGCGAAACGTCGGCGATTAAATTCATCTCGAAGAAAGGAAAAACGGAACGAGATTTGAGAAGTCTACGTCAGGAGATTGACATTTTGAGAGTTTTAAAACATCCGAATATTATCGCGATGCACGACGCCTTTGAAACGGAAAATGAGTTTTGCGTCGTGATGGAATACGCGCAAGGTGAGTTGTTTGAGGTGTTGGAGGACGATAGGACGTTACCGGAGTTGGAAGTGAAAGAGATTGCTCGGCAGTTGGTGTCCGCGTTGCATTATTTGCACACGAATAGAGTTATACACAGAGATATGAAACCACAGAACGTTCTGGTTGGAGCGAATAAGGTCGTGAAGTTGTGCGATTTCGGTTTCGCACGGTCGATTCGGTCTCAATCTATGGTGATGACATCGATTAAAGGAACGCCGTTGTACATGGCACCGGAGTTGGTACAAGAGCAGCCGTATAATCACACCGTGGATTTGTGGTCGTTGGGCGTTATTTTGTACGAGTTATTCGTAGGGAAGCCGCCATTTTTCACCAATAGCATTTATACTTTGATTCAAAAGATTGTTCGAGACCCGTTGACGTGGCCAGAAGATATGAGCACAGAATTTAAATCATTCTTGAGAGGATTGTTGAATAAACGTCCGAACGAACGGTTGTCATGGCCGGCTTTGTTGGAACATCCGTTTGTGAGGACGAGCGAGTACGACGACGAACGCGAACAACGCGAAGAGGGAGAAATGGTCGTCGAGGATGAACGACGGAGAAGATTGGAGGAGGTTGAAAACCGATTCTCATCGGAAGGAAAGGTGATCACAAAGACAACGGCAACTCACGATAGACGTCCGTTGGGTGCCACGCCGCAAGCTACGATGAGAACGACAAATACCGTCACCTCCACCTCCACCTCCACCACAATCAACAAGACCCCAATAATGCGACGAGGCGGTTTGCCTCGCCGAGAAGATATGCTCACAGGAACGGCGGATGGTTTTAGCACGCCGAGGATGCCACCGGAAAGACAGCCTCCGTCGACGACGCGAGGCGCAGCGGTTGCCATGACTACTAATACGACCACTGATACTGCTGCAACTATCGGCGTCGGCGGAGTAGTAATAGAAACGACACCACGAACAGCAATAAACGGTGATGTGCCACAGCAGCACACAAAAATCTCTAATCATGCGGATGAAAATAAGCGCGCGCATGTCGTTGACCCAGCGTTGCTTGAATGTGAACTTAAATCGCGCACGGAAGATGGCGCCGCGCGTTTGCGACGAGACCGGACAGCGATTAAAGTCATTTTAGCGGCTTTGCAGCCTCCTCGAAGTGCACCTGGATCAAAATTTAATATTCTTGCGCTTCTTTCACCAGGAAACGAGCGTGAAAAAGGAGTTTCTTCGAACATCGAGACTGATACCAGCGACGCGACGTCTTCTGGTGGTCTAAGTAATCAAGTGAGTAATGCAAACGGTCCAATGCCAAAGTTGACAAGTTCTTTAGCCGATGCCGTATCTGCGCTGAAAACACTTCGAAACATCGTGTGTGTTTCAAGCGCGAGTTTAGCAAAAGTAGGTGGTGATGCTAACGGTACGTTAGCGAGGGATGCTCCAGGCGCCGCGTTATGGACCGTGCGGGCTATTGCGGCAATGAAGAATCCAGCTCATGGAACAAAGAACGAAACGCAAACGCGGGAAAAATACTTTGCCTTTGAAATAGAACGCGAAGAAGCACTGCAACTCGCTTTGAACGTTACGTCGTTGCTTGCGAGTGCATCTGGACCTTCGCCGTGGTGTAACGTCGGATTAGCAAACTATTTCCGCGCTTTGAACGAGTGTTTGATGAGTTTTGAGCTGCGTCGAAACATCGTAAATGGCAACGACGACGACGACGACAACGACGTCGTCAGCGATGAGAAACTTCGACTTCGTCTCATTCGATCGAAGCTCGAGACGCAACACTTTGCTCGGGTCGCCGTCATTCGCGCTATTGATGTCGCTTCAAAACGCGTCGAAGGACAGGAATGTGTAATGGCACTTTCAAAGCTCCCGAAACCAACGTTTTGCGAAAGTTTAATTGCACATTTAGCATCCTCGTTTACTCTGCTCGAACGAGATTTACTCGAAGAGCAATCGAAGAGCGCGCAAAGGAAAAAAAACAGAGAAGGTGACAAACAACGCACGAATAGTCAAAACGAAAACCATGAGCGCGAGCGACGTGCAATTTTTAAACAAAGAGGTGAAGCTGTCGGTGACGCTTGCGACGCTCTGTTGAAATGTTCTTCGTGTTACGCGCCAGTTTCAATAACGCTCGTTGCGGACTCGTTCGTTCGATATGGCGAACGCATGGGCGCTTTCCAAGCACTCATTAAAGCTTCGTCAAATTCTACGTATTGTGGATTTCTCAGTCTTTCTGGGTGTCGTATTATTGGTTCATGTTCGAGGGCGTCAACGGCGTTTGCTAACAAGGCGCTCGAAAATGAAGCGTTGATGCGCTTCTCGACGAGGCTGATCAAGCTAGTCGCTCGCGCTTCCGAGTTAACGAAAGGGGTGACACCAGCTTCATCTTCTGAAACTAAAACTGTCATCACGACTAAGTTGCGTCCGGTTGCAGACGGTATCGCGGCTGTGGCATACGCGTTGCATCCGTTGGTGAAAGAAAATTGCGAGACTGCACATCCGGCGGATTTTCTGTGCGACTCTGGCGTTGCGGAAAGCTGCTGCGACGCGTTGGATATTTACTCCTCGTTTTCAACGTCGATTGTTATGATGATGGACGGGATGACGCCAGGCACGGACGCGTCGTCAAAAGTGATCGAGGAGTATAAATGCTCGCAGCATCTTGCGATTTTCTCTTTGCTCAATGTTTTGCGGTTACCGCTCGCGTTCATTCCGACGAAAGGCTCAAATGCTGAGAAAGTTGGTGGTGTGGCAAATCGTAAATTAATGACAGTTTTGAAGGAGAAAAATGTGCTTGGAACTTTGTTGAAGTGCGTGAAGTCGATGAAGACAGATTTGGAAATGAAAGCGCTTAGGACATATAACAGTAACGAGGAGGATGACGAAGAGGAAGAAAACAATACGAACAATAACAAGTTGAATAGCAAAAAGAACAAAAAAACGGGTAACAATGATGCTAATGATGGCGTTGCTACTGATAGTAACAGTAGCGAAACACAATCGTTATCGAGCGCTATTAGTTTAATATCGCGTCTTGTCATCACCGGTGGCGATGTCTTTAGCAACCAGTTCATCGAGGCGAAAGGATGTTCGGCGTCTCTCACCGAGTTTGCACTTTCGCAATCTTCCTTCACGTCCTCGTTGCTCAACAACAAGCAAATACCTATAAAAGTGGAGTTTGTGAACGAAGCAACGACTATTGTGGACTGGACGATGATTCTTTCGCAGCTTGCCAAGAGTAATGGGAATCGGTACGAAGCAGTTGGCGAAGCAAACGCAACTTTTCATTTAACAAAGTTGCTCAGACACGAAGATTTCAACGTGCGCGCACGCGCGGCAAACGCACTCGGTAACCTCTGTCGCCATTCAGATTACTTTTACACTTCGTTCAAGAAGAACGGGACGGTCGGCGCGCTGATTGATCGTTTGAGTGCAGACGAGAAGGAGGAACCTTCGTCGTTAGTTCGAAAGTTTGCTGCTTTTGCCATCGGGAATGCCGGGTTTCACTCTGATTATCTCTATGATGATTTGCGACGATCGATTATCCCGCTCGTGAGAAACACAGGAAATCACTATGGGTATACTTTTGGTGGAGGCCGAAAAGACGAAAACGATGCGAAAACGAGAAGTAATGCCGCGGCGGCGCTGGGGAATTTGGCGAGAAACGGAGAAGCTCTCATCAAAGACTTGCTCGCAAACGATGTGCCCAAGGCGCTCGTTTTACTCGCCAAAGAGCATGCTTCGGATAAAAGCAGCAGTAAAAAGAACGGCGGAGGAGATAAGCAAACGCATGCGCACGTTGCACTATTTTCGCTCGGAAATCTCTGCGCGCACGAAGAGTGCAGATCGGCTCTGATAAAATTAGGGGTTCGAAATGCTTTGCAGCAATCGCGCACGAGCGGGGATGAATTGCTCCGAAAGTATGCTTTGAGAGTACTCGCGAAATTAGAGAATTTTTGATAGAAAAGAGCAGTATTCTTTCTTTTATTTACAACAATTGTTTAATCACTGTCATTTCCTCCTGCGTTGTCTTTTGACGTGAATGCCGCGCGCATGGCACTTTCCAACTGTTGATTAATATCTACATTTTTATGCACCTCGTCCGCTTCTGTCGTTTGAAAGATTTTTCCCAATACGGACAACGCCTCGCAACGCTTTTTTCTCACCACTCTCTTCACACTTTTATCGTGACAGACCTTATCACATACTGATCGCAGCGTCGATTCAATGTCGAGCGCCGAAACGTTCCAAAGCGTTTCTAAAATGTGTGGCATGACGTCTTTTTGATGCTGTGCACGTCGCTGCATTATTTCAGCCTCAGTCAACGGCGGTTTCTTCTTCGTTTCCTTCTCTTGTTTTTTAGTTGTATTCTCGGCGCTGCCTCTGTCTCCCTCTCCAGCATTCTTCTCACTTCTGCCTTCTTCTTCATCTTCCTTCATATAGCCTTCCTCTTCCTCGGCGATTTTCTTCACCGTTCCAAACGCGTCAAATGCAGCTTTCATCGCGCTGAACTGCGTCTTCGTTCTGTTTGTATTTTGCTCCATGGCAGCAAAGTTTGAACGAACCCCTAAATCCGCCCATGTACCAAATCCAGCTACGGGATCCGTCAGCACTTGCTCCGCTTGTTTCTCGTACACGAATCCAATCTGTTTCAACATTTTTGGTCCGTGCGCAGCGTTGGCTAAACTCTGCGCGATTGGTTTCATTTGAGCTTCAAATTTTTCAAGAGCGGCCTTTTCGCGCAGCTTTTCTTCCTTTTCATTTTCATTCGTTTTATCATCAGTTGTAACAGGAGGGCGGACCGCGGCGTACCCGTCCAAAATAGCCGCCAAATTAATCGCTAATCGAACAACCCTTCGGTCTTGCAAAATTCGCGTTTCATCTCTCGTCAAGTCGCTGCCGCCTTCAGCCATGACTGCCATTTGCAGTTTTCCGACGAACATTTCCATTTGATCCGACCCGAATAACGCGGCAAAAAACGCCGACGCGTCCACCACCGGTATGTCACCCAATCCATCTTTCCCTCTCGAGTCGTATTTTTCCCTCAATTTTGGATCGGACAACACTTGGTACGCCTCGCCGACTTTTTGAAATTTGTTATGCGCGTCCGGGTCGTCTGGATTTTTATCTGGATGCAATTTCCGCGCGAGTTCGTAATACGATTTCTTAATCTCCGCCGATGAAGCGGTAGTTTTGACCTTTAAAATCTCGTAATATTGCGTCTCTTTGACTTGCTTCCCTCCGTTACCATTATTACTACTATTGCTATTATCGCCTCCCATGCTCTCGTTGAGAACGCCGTTTATCCCGATGCCGCTCCTCCCTTCGCTCAGCGCCCTCTTCCTCGCCTGCTCAAATATCTCCTCGTCCGTCGATTCCGCCAACCATATCCCATCTTTCACTAAATCTTCATCGACCCATTCTCTGGTGTGCCTATTCCACCTCTTCCCGTCGTTCGCCGCCATAATTGCTTCGGGCGTATTCGCCACTCCTCGACATATTTGCGTCACGCCGACGCCCGCGCCGACGACAGGCAAAACCACCGCCGCCGCCACTCCAGCGCCTAAACCCTTAAAGAACCCGCTCGCACCTTCTGTTTTCGCTCCGGCAATCGGTGCCGCAACTAACGCCGCCGCTCCAGCTAAGACGCCTTTACCGGCGGATTTCAAACCAGAGTTTAAGCCGCTCGCGGCATCTTTCGGTCGTCTCAGGGAGAAAAAATCGTTGAAATCAACGCTTTCCGCTTGCTTGGAAATCGTCGCGGACATCGCACCGTTACCGTTCCCATCGCCACCGGTGAGTGCCACTTGCATTTTGTTCAGCAATTCTTCCGGTGTTGGTTGGTTCTCCCGGTCGTGCGTGTTGGCGTTGTTGTTGCGCGTCTCGCTCGACGACGCGCTCATTCTTCTCTTTACTCGATGACACTTTCACTCTCACTGGTGCGCACGCCCGAGCCGCACGAAGAACACGCGCGCGCGCACACACGCGCGCACACACGCACACACGCACACCACAGAGACAGACTTCGTCGTTCGCGTGAAAGTCGCACCAAAAACCAATCGTCGTTTCCCAACAAAAGAGGGGAAAAGCAGCGTTTCGTTTTGAAGGAAATTATTTTGTACTTCGAAGAAGTATGTAGTAGTATTTAGGGGATGAATTGTGTTGTTGAATTGTGTTGTTCTTTTTCTTCTTCGTCGTCTTTTTTCCTTTCTCAACACTTTTCGTACGACACAAAAATAATTCTTCTTTTCCTCTCCAGAAAATCATTTTTATCATCGGCTTTTTTGTTTGGGGGTTTCCCCACTTTGCGGGGGGGTTGACGTAAAAGAAAGAAGGGCGACCCACCCGGGAGAGAGCGAAACCAAAGCGACTTTTACGACTTTTACGACGACGACGATGGCGACGACGACACCGCAAAACGTCCTCGTCGCGAAAGCGTCGTATTTTTTTTACCTCGCGTCGTCGTCGTCGTCGTCCCATCGTCGTCGTAAAAGTCGTAAAAGTCGTTCGTGTTCACTCGAAGCGATGAAGGGACCTTTGAGACGACAGAAGAACTGTTGTTGTTTACGCGCACCGCAAAGACCCCGAACGTCGTCGACGTCGACGTCGTGCTCGACGGGAGACGCAACGTGGAACGAAAGCGACGAACCGGACGTCGTCATCGTTCGGTCGAAAAAAAGTGGAAAGAAAATACTGTTTTCCACGCGACGACGCTTGGACGTGAAAGAGATATCGCGGTTGTGCGATAAAGTCGGATGGCCGAAACGACCGGAGGAGAAGCTGAAAATCGCGTTTGAGAATTCGTATTTAGTCGCGCAGATGTACATTTGCAACGATTCAGATGACAAGAAGAATGAAGAAGAGAGATTAATAGCGACGTGCAGAGCGACATCGGATCACGCGTTTAACGCGTGTTTGTGGGACATAATCGTCGATCCAGAGTATCAAGGTCAAGGGTTAGGGAAGGCGATTGTTTCGCACTCGATACGGGCCCTGTTGGCGAGAGACGTGGCAAACGTGACGTTGTTCGCGGATAGAGACGTGGTGAAGTTTTATGAACGATTAGGGTTTGTGACTGATGCCGATGGCGTGAAGGCAATGTTTTTGTATCCCAACGGAGAGGACGGAGAAGAGGAGTAATTATTAGAGACATAGAAGATAGGGAGATTTGCGTGTACTATAGTATATTAGAATTTTTTTCAAAATGTACAATATGAAGATTCTCGTCTTCACAATTGGTCGAGACATCTGATTCAATCGATTTCTACGTACTCAACTGGTGGTGGGTCGTTCTTGTCGCTATTTTCTTCCATGCTTTCTTTCAAAGGAATTGGATTTGGAGATGTGCGTGAACGCTTTGGGTCCGCCGCCTCTTCGCTCAGTTTCCTTTTCCTCTCCAAGTTTTCCATATCCGCCATTTCGGCGTGCAAATTTTTGAAAAAATCCTTGATGCGCGCGGAGGACGGGGCGCTTATTTTTGGCGCGTTCGAAGTATTTTCGGCGTTCTTTGGTGTTCTGTTGGTTTCTTGCGGCGTTTTCTTTTTCGTCTTCACGACCGTATTCGTTTCCTCTTCAAAATCGTCCCAGTTTACGAAATTGGTTGACTTTTTATTCCCGACAGATTTGAAGAAACTCTTCATGGTCCTTTGCTGCGTGGTCGCTTTCTTATACGAAATTGGATCGATAGGCGTCGGATCGTCTCTCTTCAACGACACGTGACCGTTGACTTCTTGGTGTTCGTTTATCTTCTCCCAATTCTTTTTAGCTGCCTCGACGACTTGCGGGAGTAACTTTTCTGGATATCGAATACCAACAATCTCGAACATATCACCGGAACTCATTTCGTTTAACGTCTCTTCCGCGGAAGTTTCTCTTACGTTTGGATCCGGGAGTAACGCAACACCCGCCGGTTGCATCTCTTCTTGTCGTTTCGTAAGGTTGGTTTCCACGCGTACAACGCGCATGGTTCGTTCAATCGAATAAACCGTCGATTGGTTTCTTGTCAAAACAGATTGAAGTTCTTTCCACATGGTCACGACGGCGCCGTTGATGATGCAGCATCTCTCGGCTCGACTGCCCCAAAAGCATTTTCCACCAGATCGGACGGTTTGGCATCTCCCGTAGTGTCTGCAACCGAATTCGGTGTAGTCGTATATAAAATCCCACGCTTCTTTCGCTTTCGAGCCAATCCACCATCCGGGATCTTTATCGTCGATTCGAGTGTTTTCGTGTATAAATTCGAAGCGAGAAACGTTATTCACTTGTCCCATGTTAGGTCGATAGATTTCCATTTCCAATTCATCGGTACCAGGGGCTGTGAGCGCTAATACAATTTCGGGCTTGCCGAACCACGGTTTCTTTTTGAACCAAAATCCATCGCGCGGGTATCGATTACCGCGCGCTTTGTATATTTCAAAAGCTTGGTCCCAGGACATCCCGCGATCAGTGACAAAGTTAGTCTTACACAAGCGAGCGCCGTGAAACGGTTCTGTAAGGACGAGTTGGTTGGGTCTCCCATGAACCGCGATGTTTTGCCCGCAAAGTTGGTTGACGCCTTCCGTATAAGTACCTTCAATTTTCGCGGCTTTTATCGTGGCGTTGAGCGTATCTGCAAACAAGCCGAACAAAATATTCTGACGAAGCACGGGGACGCCGAGTAACCGATTCAAGAATCTTCGCACATTGGGCGCGCTAAAAATCAAAGTGCCATCACCACTCTTTTCGCCGAGTTCCAGAACAGCGGTTGAAAGTTCCTCGTAAAGCTCTTTCAATGATCTACCGCATTCTATGTTTCCTTCCGAAATTTTATGTCGGTATTCTTCGTCGCTCAACCCGGCGTGTTTCCAAACGCTTTGTAAGGAAACACCCGTCGGTAACTCGAATTCGTTTCCTTCGACCCCTTCGTTAAGCGCGTCAAACATTATTTGCAAAGATCGTATGCCGAGCTTAGAGTCCACATTCCCATCACTCAAATCAACACCAGTCGCCGCGCGGCGATCCCCGCGCGTGAGTGCACCAAGACTTTGTAAACGTCTTGCGACCGCAGATACGAAGCGTCGCTCACCTCCGATGTCGGTCGATACCATCACGTATAACGGGCCTTGCGCTTGGTTCGAGCGATGCGACCGTCCAAGTTGTTGAATTGCTTTATCCGCAGCCCACGGTAATTCGACGGTAATGTGCACGCGACGCCTCTTATTCGGCACTTTATTGCTCGCGTGTAGTGAGATTCCCGTCGAAGCTGCATCGGAAATGATGGCAACCAGTTTACGCCCCTCCATAAACCACTTGGCTTCGCGAATATTTACGCTATCCATTTCTGACGCGAACTTGTCCCTGTTGTTATCATTAGCCGATGCGAGTAAATAACGCTGGTCGTCTGGAGTTGGTGGTACCGCAAATCTCGGTTCGTACGTCAGTGTAGATTCTCTGCCGACAGAGTGTCTTACCATTCTGGCTCGCCTTCCGGTCATCTCAGCCACCTTCTCGACGCCGCCGAGTTTGTCGATCAAGTCGTCCAAGAAATTCGGGGGTAAGGCGAGTTCTTCCACGCGTTTCAAGAGCGCTTCTTTGACTTCGTAAGCTTCTTCGTGCGTCCGAGGACCGGTGAGAGTTCCATCTGCTCTTTGCTTCCATCCGTCTGGAAGATCGGCGACGGGTAGGAGGCTAATCGCGTTTTGTTCCTCTGCAGTTCCGTTTGATTTGCCATCGATATCCGTCTTGAAGTGTTCCCGAATAAACTGTCTCAAAATTTCTTGCGTTGTAGATATCGGAACGTCGCATTCGAATCCGTAGTCTAAGTTCAAACGCGTATCTTGCGCTTCGCCGGTGGTTTGGAGACCGATTAAAGCGCATTCACCTCTTTCTAAAGCTTCCTCAACCTCCTTGACGACGAACGGGATTTTGAAGCTCACGCATAACAACTTGAAGAATCTTTGATGCGCGCTCCAATATAAGTTCATGAAATGCTTGCTCTTTTCGCCTCGTTTTTCTGATAATATCAAGAACTGTTTGCGGACGTCATGCCAAATTTGGCACGCCGAGTCGTATATCTTCCTCTGCTCAGCCGTAATTTTTATAGTTTCCGTGCAAAATTCTGCTTCTTCGAACGAAAGCGCTCTCGCGACGTACTTCCCACTTGCTTTCATCTCAATCGCGAGCATTTCAAGAAAACCCACGCCTCTGTCTCGTAATTTGTTGATGAAGTCGTCGGCGTTTTTGAAGGGCGTCGATTCACCCCAAAAGCCCATGCGATCCATGTACGCCATGTTTCCAATCTCCGAAACGCCTGTGGCGGAGCAGTACAGCACCCTGGCTTCTGGACACCTCTGTTGAATCATTCTCACGACCATTGCCGTTTGACTTCCGCTATCGTTGTTCGTTTTCTTTTTTTTATCGCCCGTTTGCCCTGAATTCTTGGCTTTGTGGCACTCGTCAAAAATGAGACACCCGTCGCCTTCCTTCCCGTCGCCGAACCAATCGATAATTTGCTCGAATCTATTGTACTTCCCGCTCATACTCACGAGTGTCGAGTACGTGGTGAACAGAATACCCTCCTGGAATTCTCGACCGAGTCCAGTCGCCTTGGTTTCTTTATCCAACTCTTGGACGTTTCGTATGACTTTCGCGTGGCATCCCACGTCTGTCAAATCTCTCATTGCGTCTCGCGCTAAATCGATCGACGTGGACACCCACACATGTCTTCTCCTTCCTCTGCAATAGTTATCGAATATAACACCGGCAATTTGTCTTCCTTTCCCAATACCCGCGCCGTCACCGATGAAAAACCCCGCTCTTCGTTCGCCGTCTTCTAGATAGTCTTGGTGTTTCTGGCACGCGAACGCGACGCCTTCGAGTTGCAAACCAGAGAGATTTTTGTTCTGAATCAACTCAGGCACCAATGGATACGTGAGTTTCGGTAGCGCCACCGCGGATAAAGACGACGACTCGACCACTTTACACGGGTGTGGTTCCGTCTCGAACGGCAGAGATTTCGTTTCGTACCCTTGGAACACGTTCGTTAACGTTTCGTTCACTTCCTCGTGTTGTTCCTCCTCCACTTTTTCTTTCTCTTTTTTCCTCGTTCGTTTTAATCCGACATCGTCGTCCTTGTCGTCATTTCCGATGTCCTCCTCCTCCTCCCCCTCGCCGTCCCGTTTAAAATGCGCTTCTTCTGGCTTGTTTGCGCCGCTGCTCGAGTACATCGACGAGGGGAAGACATTCATCTTTTTCACTCACACACACACACTCTCTCTCTCTCTCTCTCTCTCGTGCGCGTGTTCTCGTTCTTTTTTGAAAAGACTACTCGTTCCTTATTATTAAAAACGTGGGATGATTTTTGTATCGTCTTTCTCAAAGTCGTTCTTTTTTTTGCTTTTTTCTCCCTTTTTTCTTCCCCAAAACGTGAAAACTGAGCACTCAAAAATCCATGTATTTTTACAAAACGTCACTTCGGACAAAAAAAAAGACGCAACACAATCGAGAAGAGACGTGTGAACACCACCACCGTTTCGTTCATCCATCGTCGCTTTTTATTATAATAACGCGTCGTCCAAAAGTGATGATGACGACGACGATGCCACCACCACGACTCTCGTGACGACGTAAACGACTTTTTTTTGCGAGAAAATGCGATGATGAGGAGACCACGCTGGTGACGAGGAGGATGGGGACTAAAATTATATCGGTGGAAAAACAAAGAGTGCGAGACGCGATGCGCGTCGTCTGTTCTCCGATGTCGTTCGACGTCCGTCGTAAAGAGTGCGAGAGCTTTTTAGACGCCATGTTTCGCGCGAACTTCGAAGAGAACGCGGAGGTCACGTTGGATATTTTGAAAAGCGTCGGGCAGAAGAACGAGTGCGAACAAGAACCGGCAGAAGTCGCGGTGTTTGTGAGCAAATGTGTTTTGTTTTACGTTCGAAAGGCAAAGACGACCGACGACGCGAGTAGTTTGGTACAGATTTTGTTTCGATCGATCGCCACGAACGAGTTGTTGAGTTTACGAGGGAAGGAGATTGGGAGCGTGGGCGAGTTTTCGGCGTTGAGTGCAGCGGTGGCATCCATGAAAATGGTTAAGACTGAAGCGGACGTGGAGACGCTGGTGGAGTCGTCGGCGGTGCATTTTCGA
>MDTG01126449.1_pt1 | contig 18659 bp, 13 predicted proteins | sample 811421 | NCBI WGS metagenome assembly MDTG01 (sample SAMN05326645, study PRJNA326480) | marine metagenome | isolation source: seawater | place: Pacific Ocean: South East | collected 2011
CGAGGACTTCGATGTTCTGAGGGCCTCGATTCCCGCCGGCCTCATCGATGTCCTCGCACTTCCGGGACTGGGCCCCAAGACCGTCGGACTCCTTTGGAAGAAGGGCGATGTGACCGACGTCGAGACTCTCGAGGCCAAGATCGATGCGGGGGAATTGACCGCCATCCCGAGAATGGGGAAGAAGACACTCGACAACATCAAGGATGCGATCGAGTTCTCCAGAAGAAGCGCGGGACGAATCCGGCTGGGTGATGCGATGCCGCTCGCGGAACGACTCGTCGAATCGATCTCGGCGGCGGAAGGAGTGACTCGGATCGCATACGCAGGAAGCCTCCGCCGCGGTCGTGAGACCATCGGGGACATCGACATACTTGCGGCAGCGGACGCACCGGAAAGCGCGACCGAGGCGCTCACCTCACTCCCGGACGTCGAGAAGATCCTGCTGTCCGGGGCGACCAAGACGAGTGTCCGACTGGAGCAAGGCGTGCAGGTCGATCTCCGTATCGTTCCCGAATCGATCTTCGGCGCAGCCCTGATGTACTTCACCGGGAGCAAGGAGCACAATGTGATGCTTCGAGAACGCGCGATCCAACGCGGCATGCGCTTGAACGAGTACGGACTCTTCGAGGACGACGGGGAAAAGGAACCACCGCAGAACAGAGGAATGCGGCCCGTGGCAGCGGAGACCGAGCAGGCGATCTACGAAGCACTCGAGTTGAAGCCGACTCCGCCAGAGCTTCGCGAGGAGATCCAGGCCGAAACTGATCATGTCGCGGAGGACCTCATCACGCTCGAAAGCGTCAAAGCGGAGCTTCATGCCCACACGAAAGCCAGCGACGGGACGATGACGCTGGAGGAACTCATTCAACAGGCTCGCAGTCGCGGCTTTCACACGCTTGCGGTCACAGACCATTCCAAGTCAAGCGTTCAGGCCAACGGGCTCTCCGTTGAGAGACTGCTCGAACACATCGATGCGATCCACGACGCGAACGCGCGTCATGACGACATCAACGTCCTTGCCGGGAGCGAGGTCGACATACTTGCCGATGGGTCACTCGACTACCCCGACGACGTTCTGGCAAAACTGGACTGGGTCATCGCAAGCCCGCATTCGAGTCTTCGTCAGGACCCCGACAAAGCCACCCGGCGGCTTCTCCGCGCGATCGAGCATCCGCTCGTGCATGCGATCGGCCATCCCACCGGCAGGCTCATCAACGAGCGTGAGGGACTGTCACCAGACATGGCACGTCTGCTCGAAGCCGCTCTTGAACATGACACCGCTCTCGAACTGAACGCGAATCCGTGGCGACTCGACCTCAGGGACCGCCACGTTCGCATGGCACAGGAAGCGGGCGTGATGGTGACCGTGGACACCGATGCCCACGGACCGAGTGATTTCGATCTACTGAGATATGGAGTCATGACGGCACGAAGAGGCGGACTCGGCAGCGCCCTCTGTCCGAACTGCTGGACCGAGGGCAAGCTGCTGTCATGGATACGCTCGAAACGCTGAGTCAGAAACCGATGCCGTTCTTCTGCCCTTGCTTGGTGACATCAGACGTCTTGGTCCAGACTTCGAGCCCGGTGTTGGGATCGGTCAAAGTCAGACGAAACGTGTAGGTCACCTGCTTGGTGGAACCCGCATTTCGCCTGACCTGAGTGATCTTTCCGGAAAGTGTGTAGTCCGGCTCGACATCGGGCTGCGTGCCGGACTCGAAGGATCTTCGACGAACCTCCTCGAGGGCGGCCTCATCCTCGGTGTACTTGCCGTATGCCGTGATGGTCTGGGCCTGCCCGGAATTCACGAGTTGCTCGCGCATTCGATAGGTCATCTCGCCGACATCGAACTGGGAACTGGTGTCGTTGACGATCGGATTGATCAGAAGCCGTGCGGGTTGATGCGGGGCACGTTTCAGAATCCCGGTCGAAATCATCGACTGAAGCATTTCACTCGAGGCGCGCTGCAGATCCTGAATATCGACGTCACCGACGCTGACGACCGACTGGGTTCCACCGGTTTCGATGTACTTGCCGCCCGACTGACAGCCGGCGCCCAGAAGAACTGACGAACCAAGCAACAGGACTGTGATTTTTGTATTGATCTTCATTGGTTTGCTCCGGGGAGGTCGTGTGTGTGTTCAGTTGGTGCGTCGTACTTGCAACTCGAAGGTACGGGCGGATTCAGTGGGCGCGACGGAGGTGATCATCGAAGTCGCTCCTGAGGGGATCGCGGCACTCTGCCAGGTGGAACCTGAAGGCATGAGCATGCCATCGGCATCAAACCACTCGAAACGATAGGAGAAGTTGCGATAGTCGAAACCGTCGTTCGCGACGGTCACCTGAACCTGATAGGGACCGCCGGTGGTTCTGGCGAAACGAACGGCCTCGGCCTTCAAGAAGAAGCTGGAGAGAACGTCGTTGATCTTGGAGGTGTAGGTGGCCTTCGTATCGGTCTTTCCGACAGTGGCTCGATAGGTGTTGACGCTTCCGCATCCGACCATGAAGACGGCGCAGAGTAGTCCCGTCATGAAGCGGGGAGTGATCATCCTGGGATGCTCCTTTCGTTGAGGTCCGTCGTGGACCCATCTTGCGATGTGTTCCCAGAGTCGGGAAGTGTGCTTCGGTCAAGCCTCGGACCGGGGTCCAGCCTGATCGATTGAATGGATGGCGCGTGCGGTCCGGAACCAGGAAGAGAGACCACCACGAGATTGAACGCGGACGGCATGACTTGCAGGTCACCGAGATTCCGACCCTTCGAAGTCCTGACAGTCACTTTCCCGGATTCGGGAGTCTCGATTCGAGCCGCGTAGATCTTTTTTGGAATCGTCCGCCAGGATCGCAGATCAGCGGCAGTGGTCGCCGCCTGATAGACGATGCCGATGAGGTTGACCAATCCCCCACTGTCGCCGGCCGCCTGACTCGCAGCCCAGGTCGCGGTCGTCTTGAGTGCCATCGTCAGGACTTCCTGCATCACGATGACGGGCAGCCTCTTTTCGAAATCAGCTGCAACCATGGCGTCCATGTTCGCCAGCAGTGCTCCCGTGGATTCGGTTTCACCATCGGAGACCACCAACCCTGACAGCGAGCCGGGCATTGCCTTGAGAACGGGAAATGCGGCAGCCACGTAATTCACATTGCCGATCGGAATCGGAATATCCAGCCGGAATTCCTCGTATTCGGGCGCAAGCCCGCTCATGAAGACCACCCAGGTGGTGGGTCGCACACTGGAACGCTCGATCGCGGCGAGATCAGGACCTGCGACGGACTCGAACGAGGGCATCATCGAGATCACTTCGCGAAGATCGAAGCGAGCATTTCCAAGATCACCCTGATCGGCGGCATTGGCCATCAAGAAGATCGCACGGAGCCAGCTGGTGAATGGATTCCGCCAGTCGGCGTAGGGCGTGAGGTCACCCATCGATTGCTGAATCGCACGAAGCTCAGGCGGTACGTTCAACGCCTTGCGGCTGATCCCCTCGGACCCCGCTTTGTTGGACAGCTGGGCCTCGGCACGGTCGATCTCCTTGCTGGCCTTCTCGACGGCGTCCTGCTGCCAGTCACGCGCTCGATTCAACTCGATGCGGGCCTGCGCGAACTCGCCGAGAACCAGACGATTGAGTGCCTGCAGCGTGCTCAACATGATCCGCTCGACCGGGGTCCCTCGATACTCGGAGACGGTCTGATTGATCACGGTGGTGGTGATCGCCTCGGACACCCTCGCCTCGGCCTTCGAGTCCAGATACGGCCTGATGACCTCGTACGCCTGGTCGTAGAAGCCGACACTGTCCGCGATCCGCCCGGCAAGCTGCGCTGTCCTTCCTGCCTCGAGCAGGAAGATCACACGATCGGTTTCATCATTGATGTTGCTGCGCGCATCGGCGGCGGCAAGATCGGCGGCAGCCGAGTAGTCCCCTTGAATCTCCAAAGAAACGAGATTCGCCGCTGAATTCCGATACGCCGACTGACAACCCGATCCAAGGACCGCGAAACCAAGACAAAGGCATGCGCATAGGTTTTGATGAAGACTCGACATGCTCACTCGCCCAGCACCTGGCCCCAGAACGTGCGCCCACCGAGATTCAAGTTGCGCACTTCCGAGGTATTGATGTCGACCTGGCTGTTGCGGAGGAATTCGGCGAAGGCACGCACGCGAATCAAGGTCGCTTCTCGAAGGACTTCGCCATCCCTCAGGGATTCGAGCACTTCGACGTTGCGCTCCCACTGCTGACGCCCCTCGGGTGAGAGCACCATGGCGAACGTGAAGTCCTGGACGTCATCGCCACCCCGCACGTTCACGATCTCCTCGAGAGAGTTGAAGAGCGGATGCTCGATTCTCAGACGATGGACGCCCTTCGAAAGCGAAAGCGTGCTGGGCGCGGCACCAGTGAGCACTCCGTCGACGTAGATGCGTGCTCCGACCGGTGAAAGTGGCAGACGAGTCGTGCCAACCATCTTCTCACCATCATCGGTGACCACGATGTCGGGGATCTCAAGCCCCGAGGCGATGAGTTCGAGCTTGACGCCCGAACGACCCGATGATTCGGCGGCGACGACAGAGCCCATGGCTGTTGCGTTCCTGATGATCTCGGCACAGAGCTTCCGTGAAGACTCCGCCAGAAGCTCATCGGTCGGATCGGTTCGTTCCGTGAGATCGGCGCTTTCCTTCAGGCGGACCTCAGCATCGGCGGCCCCACCGAACACGGAGGCACCATTGTCTCCGGATAGGATCTGATACGTGGTTCCGAGTGTGTAGGTACTGACCGTCGTGGAATCGATTCCGAGTTCATCGGACTTGAAGGTTCGTCGTTTTTCGTTGTAACGAACCATCGTGACGACGATGATTCCGTCGGCTCCCAGGAGCTGGGCCAGACGAAGCGCAGACGACTGGTTGGAAAGCGCCCGCTCCACCGCACGAGACTCCATACCGGCGCCACCACTGTTCGCGTCATCTCCGGAGAAACGCGCGACTCCATTGATGACGTCCGACCTTGAAATGACCGAGGCACCCGCACCTGCAAGGCAGGCGGAAACAGAGGATTCGAGCACGGCCGTTCCATTGGGAGGGAGCTTGGGCGAAAGCGTGCGAGTGAAGATCGCCAGAGTCTTGCCGCGCAATCCATTCATGGAGGCGGCGATCTGACCGCTCGCGTCGGGAAGGACCACCTTGCCCCCGGACTCGGCACCGACTCCGCTGCCAGACGAGTTCGTGAACGAATCCGAACCCGACGGGGTCGACGACGGATCGATTCCAGCAGGCAGTCCACCGGGGCGGAGCCTCATGATTGAGCCTTTGGTGATGCCGTTGTCCAAGATCGCCTGGGCGCGTGAGAATCGATCACCGGCGTCGATGACGCGGGCCCAACCGACTGAGAGTTGTTCACTACCCAGAGATTCGCCGGTGTCGGGATCCAGAAGCTCCTGACCAGCGACAAGCACCTCCCAGATCTGACCGGTCGACACCCCCGATGCCTTCACGCGATTGAAGGTGATCTGGCCTGCCGTGTATGCGATGACCTTGGGAGGAAAGACTGAATCGGTGATCGAGAGGGAGGAGTCACTCGCCAGGGTCGTCGCGACCGTGGCCAGAAGCGCCTGAGTCTTTCTCCCAATGCGTTCGACACCGGGAATGATCTCATCCAACTGACTGCGGTCCACCTTCAGAGGGGTGGCGGTCAGCATCTTCCCGCTTGTGGTGTCGAAGACCTTGACCACGCCGGAGACCTGAACGGTCCGTCTTTCCGCACGCGTCGGTCCGAGCTGCTTTTGAAGCACGGTCGTGTCGGTGACATCCTGAAATCCATCGATCGTCAAGACTGCAAGGTAACGGGCTCCCGCCAGCATCAGACTGCGAGCCGCCCCGGGAGAGAGGGTGTCGACCAGTCCGCTGTCGGAAAGATCCTGTTCCTGAAGAATGGAACCAAGATCCTGCCGGGCGACAATGTCGAACTTCCCACCGGCCTGAACCGCGCTTTCAAGCTGTGCTTGCGAAGCTTGAAGAATCTGGTCGAGCGCGTTGAGCGTTCCCGATGCCGATGCGGCCTCTCGAACCGCCGGAGTCGCCTGAAATGATCGGACCGCCATGGTCGACTTCTGAGCGAGGACATTCTGGCCAAACAGCGACGCCAGAAGACATGACGCGAAGATCATGAAGGCTTGTTTCGGCATGAGACGCATGGACACACCCTTTCAACATTTGAGATTCGATGCGTGCGAGGACGCCATGAGGTTTCCGAAGAAAGACCATGACACGCCACGGGAGATGGTGACACCACCGGTGAGAACATACCCCTTATGGACAATCAGGTCGCAGTCAGGTGGTGGCGTTTTCTAATTTCATGCTTTTCGGCCCTTCAAGGCATGGAGACGGGCTGCCGACGGACACTTGAGATTCCGATCCGGTTACCATCGGTTCTGCGTGACGACAAACGGACCCCAGACGAGATCGAGTGATGTTCGAAACACTTTCAGACCGACTCAACACGACCTTCAAGAAACTCTCCGGACGGGGACGGATCAGCGAGGACAATGTCCGTGACGCGATGCGCGAGGTCCGGCGCAGCCTCATCGAGGCCGACGTCAACCTGGAGGTGGTCGACGCATTCTGCGATGAGGTGACCGAGGAGGCACTGGGCACCGAAGTGCTCAAGAGCCTGCAGCCTCAGGAACAGATGATCGGCATCGTCCACCAGAAGCTGATCGATCTCATGGGCCCTGCCGAAAGCCCGCTGATGATGGTCGACCCCGGACCGACGATCATCATGCTGTGCGGCCTGCAGGGCACCGGCAAGACGACGACCTGCGGAAAGATCGCCGCCTGGATGAAGAAACGGGGACGCCGCGTGATGGTGGCGGGAGCCGACCTCCAGAGACCCGCGGCAGTTGAACAGCTGCGACAGGTGATCGAGGGATCCGTGGCGGACGCGCCGGGCGATGGCGCAGTGCTCTTTCATGGTGAACCGGACAAGTGCGCTGAGTACGGGCAGGCAACCGGCGTGGCCGTGGGTGTCTGTCAGCGAGCGCTTCAGCGCGCACGAAGCGAACGATGCGATGTACTGATTCTCGACACCGCGGGGCGCCTCCACGTCGACGACGATCTGATGAAGGAACTGCAGGCCGTCGATCGTGCGGTCACGCCCCATGAACGCCTCCTCGTCGTCGATGCGATGACGGGGCAGGACGCCGTCACCTCCGCGAAGGAATTCAACTCGCGACTCACCGTGGACGGAGTGGTGCTCACCAAGTTCGATTCCGACACCCGCGGCGGCGCGGCCTTGAGTGTCAAGAAGATCACCGGCGCTCCGATCAAGTTCGTGGGCGTGGGCGAGAAGATCACCGCTCTCGAGGAATTCCATCCCGAACGGATCGCAGGCCGGATCCTCGGCATGGGCGACATGGTCAGCCTCGTCGAACGCGCTCAGGAGGAGGTCGACGAACAGGAGGCAGAGAAGCTCTCCGAGAAGATGTCCAAGGGACAGCTCACGCTCGATGATTTCACCAAGCAACTGAAGATGATGCGTAAGATGGGCCCCATGAAGCAGCTCCTCGGGATGCTCCCCGGTGTAGGCGGCGCGCTGAAGAACATGGACATCGATGACAAGCAACTCGACCGACTCGAGGGCATCGTCAATTCGATGACGAAGAAGGAGCGGGCGGACACCGACCTGCTCACCAAGAGTCGCACCAAACGAATCGCCAACGGAGCCGGGGTCACGCCGACCGAAGTGAACAAGCTGGTCAAGCAATTCGGCGCGATGCAGAAGGTCACCAAGCAGATGGCGGGCATGGGCGCGATGGGCAAGATGAAGGCCATGAATCAGATGCAGCAAGGCGGCGTGGGTGGAATGCCCGCCGGACTCCCGGGATTCGGCGGCCGCGGGTCGACCAAGACCAAGAGCGTGAAGTCCGGATTCAAGCGGCGCAAGAAACGATGATCGCGAACGCCCGTCCCCTGCGAGGGATGGGCAGGCGCGTGCTGCATCACCCGGTCACTCCTCGATCGGCAGCGGATCATCGACGGTACCGTCGACCCACTCCCTGATCCGCGGCATGAACACCTCCCGGAGCAATATCTTGATGCAGGCTGCGACCGGGATCGCGATCAACATGCCGTAGAGTCCTGCCAGTGCACCACCGGCGAGAATCGCGACGACGATCGAGACGGGATCCAGATTCGTCGCACGCCCCGCGATGAGCGGCGTCAACGCATAGTCATCCGCGAACTGACAGACGAGATAGACGAGCGTCGGCCAGAGGATGATCCCCCACCAGGCCATTCTCTCGGTTTCGACGAGCGAAAACTGGTCGGCAGCCATCAAACCCACCGAAAGTGGAAGACCGATTCCACCAAGATAAGGAACCAGGGTGAAGCACCCTATCAGCAGCCCCAAGGGAATCGCATAAGGCACGCCGACGATCGTCCAACCAACCGCGTACATGATCGAAAGAATGAAGGCGATCACGATACGCCCTCGAACGAACCCACTGACGGCCTTGTCCATCTCACGAAGGAGATAGAGAGCATGGTCGCGATGGGACTCGACGATCATCCCCTGAAAAAACGAAACCATCCGTGGCCAGGTGACTGTGAAGTAGAAGAAGTAGAAGGGAATCAGAAAGATCAGGATCCCCAGATGGATGGAACCGACGATGATCCCCCAGGCCCGGCGAGCGCCGTTGCCGACCCATCCGTACCAGTTGTTTCCGCCATCCTGATCCGCGGTGCTCGAGGAGTCCGCGGTTTGAGTGTTCAATTCCTCGCGGACGATCATTCGTATCCGTTCATCCTCGTTGTCCAGGACGAGTCGATCATCCGCAGAGGATGCCTCCAAGGGGGCCTCACCAGCCACATGAATGACGTTTGGCGTGTCCGAGCCGGAGAGATCTGAACTCTCTAGGCCCGCCCCGTCGACGCCGGCTGCCGGCGCGTCCTCATCGCCTGAGGCCATCATCGTCCCATCGGCGGGGGCTTTCGGTTCATCCTCGATCGTCGAGATTCCAAGCCAGCTCTGGCCTCGACTGACGAATGCTTCGATCTGCGGTTGCAATGAATCGGGAGAGAGATCGACGAGTCTCTCGATGGCGTTGTCATATTTCCCGCGTCGCACCGCATCGATGAATGAAGTCGTCTGTGTGACGGCAAGTGGAACGGTCAGGGCGAGTGCGAGCAGGACGGCGAACCCCCCAACACCGAGAATCGCACCAGCTGCAAGCGGCCTTGGGAATCGGAAGCGTCTTTCAAGAAGAGATACCACGGGTGCGAAGAGATAGGTCAGGAGGATCGCGACCAGCAGCGGAACGGTGACCTCTCTCATGGCGTACCCAAGCCAGAAAAGAAGAACCAGAATCAGAATCCATGTGAGATCGCGAAGCGGCTGGATCTGCCAGAGATGACGATCAGCGGCATTCGGAATGTCCGAGACTTGTTTTTGAGGCTTCATATGCCCGCGAAGATACCAGTCAACGCTGGCCGATGCCCGCCAGAAGGGCTGCTTCGCTGAAAGCCTCGGTCAGATCGAAAACACCGCGAAAGTCAGCGAGCGAGTCTTCGGCGGTCTTCGAAAGATCACCTTCGTTGACCAAGGCGAACACGATGCGCCCGAAATCCTCGGTTCTGTGGATTCGAAAGTGCTTCAGGACGGCTGGTGCCAGCAGGCCCCAACGCTCGATGGCGAAATCCCGCAGACCCAGACAAAGTTCCTGACCCTTGATGTGCCGAGGCTCGTCCGCGCCCAGACCGGCATCTGCCACCATGCGCATCTGCGTGTAACCAAGTCCTTCGCGCACAAAGTCATAGGCGCCTTCCGGGTATGGAAGGTCCTTGCGGTAGAGGTCTGAACTGGAATTCGAGTGAATGGTGGACATGCGTGCTCGTGCGCCCCTGAAATCAGTGGAGTGTGTGCATTCTATCCGAGGAGACCCGAAATTTCCTCCCCATTTACCAGATCGGCTGATCAATCGATTGGAGATCAGTTCCAGCCTCAAATTGAGCTCAGGCGCCAGCATGAGCATGGCAGCCGCGTGAAATCCATTCGATATCGGTGGATTCATCAAGCTGACGGGAAGGACCATCGCACAGTTTCAAAGCCAGCATTCCGGGCATCGCACCTGATGTGAAACAGACTCGGTCCTCAGGAACACCAAGTGCGCGAGCACCATTCAACGTCGCCATAGGAAGCCATTCCTCGAGAGTGATTCCAGCGGCGCGCTGGAGATGAAGGATCTCATCCAGAATCGACAACCGTGTATCAGCGAGCCCATCGGCCGCAAGACAGGGCCGCCCATCGGTGCCCAGAGCCACCGGAATCCCGGCCGCAGCCATGGCACGCCAGGCATGCCCGGGAGCTCCTTTGTGAGGGTGACCGAAGAACGCACTCGCCCGTGGGCAGTACACCACCGTGACGCCGGAGCGCCTCAGGAGTGGAAGGTGGCGGGACTCGGTGTAGTTCAAATGAACTGCAAGCCCGCGCTCAGCAGGAAGAAATCCAACAAAGCCATCCAGAGGATGAAGCCCGTCCGATGGCCCGGGACGCGGCTGAACGCCCATTTTTTCGTTCAGTTCGGCGAAGATCCCGCTCTTGTCGCGACACCACTCGAGTTCATCGAGGGATTCGGCGAGGTGCGATGAGACCGGCAGCCCCGAGCGCAGGGCTCGTTCATAGATGGCGGTGGAGGTTGAATATGGCGCGTGAGGCGAAAGACCGGGTTTTGGTCCCGGGCGATCGAGATAACCGGGCAGGGACATCTCGGCGATCCACGCCTCCATCCGCGCGAGGGCTTCGTCACACCGTGAGCCATGGCCCAGAAACTCGAGAAAAGCCACGCCTTGAAGATCGGATGCACGAACCGCCTCCAAGGCGCGTTCCGATCCGCAGATGTCACCGACCGCCAGGGTCCCCCCTCTGATCGCCTGTTCAACACCCAGAGAAACCGCTTTTTCAATGGAACCCGGGGCATTCTGTGCCATTCGATGCCTGATCACCTGAGACAGCCAGGGGCCGAATGCCCGCTCCTCGATCGCCGGAAGATCACTGAGATCGAGATGGCTGTGGGCATTCACGAACGCTGGACAGACCAGATGCCCTGGGTACTGACGCACCGTGGCGTCCACAGGACTGCCGATCGACTCGGGAGTTCCCACGGCGAGGACCCTTTGTCCCTCGAGAAGCACAGCACCCGGCGAATGCACCATGGTGGCGTCCGCGACGATGGAGGCTTGAATGAGCTGGGTCTGATTCAAATCTTGGCCGAACCACTGTGGATGAAGCGACTTTAAGGGACATGGATCACCGCAGGAGCGTACACTCTAGGCACTTCCGGCGCCGTCGCCCCGACGTTGAGGGCGAGCCCGGCAGACAGGACCTTTTCCACGCGGGAGCACACGGATGCGCACTACTCTCCTGACCTTCATTGGTACTTCTTTCGTTCTTTCATTGGTGGCGGGCTGCGTCCCCCAGCAAAAGTACGACGATCTGCTCACCGCCTACAGAGGCAAGGAACAGAACTCGATGAAGCTTCAGGCGGAGCTCTCCTCCTCCACCGCGAACGAGGCGATGCTCAGGAAGCAACTGACGGACGCTCGAACGTATCTCGACAAACTCGAGACGATGACCAACCAGCAGTCCAGCGAACTCGCCAGCATGGAATCCGATTTCAGAAGCCTCTCGCAGCGAATCACATCATTGCGAATCGCGGCGCTTCCCCCGGAACTGAACGCGAAACTCACCCAGCTGCGAGATGCCTATCCAGGCGTGCTCAACTTCGATGAGGCGACCGGCATGCTCGAGTTCAACACTGACATGAGTTTCGGTCTCGGATCGGCCACGCTTTCCAGTGATGCGCAGAAGGCGATGCAATCACTCGCGTCCATCCTCAACAGTTCGAACGGAGACGGTTTCGATCTGGACATCATCGGCCACACCGACAATGTCCCCGTGAACCGGCCCGCAACCAAGAAACTCTTTCCCGACAACATGCACCTGAGCGTGGGGCGAGCCATGGCAGTCAGATCGCAGCTCGTGAAGGACACGGTCGCCGCGGACAGAATCAAGGTCGGAGGCTGGGGCGAACATCGTCCGGTCATGACCAATCCCACTCGTGGCGGGCAGCCCGCCAACAGACGGGTTGAAATCTTCCTGGTCCCTCGCGCTGCCAGCGCGATGGCAGCGACGCCTGTCGATGCCCCCACCGCTCAAGCAGGCGGCGGCAACAATGCCGACCAGCTGGACTTCCCCCCGAAATAGGCACCGTTTGATCCGGATTGGACTCAGGAACAGGTTTTGGGCCCTTTGAGGGGCCCAATAAAAGTTCTTGTTTCATTAAATCCGAAAGTAGTTTATTCAACGTGGACATTGACAGGGTAATTTGGATTTGAAGAGCAAGCCCCTCGACGCGAGCAATTGGCGTCAAGGAAAGCCTGACGCATGCCTCCAAAGCTGCATCAGGCTCCCTGTCGGAAAGTGGTGCCCCACCGGCCCCACTCGGATTCAATGATTTCAGTAGTACCGTTCGTTTATTTTCAATCGCTGCACTCACGCAGCCACGCGCCCAAACCACAAAGATGAGGACACCGCAATCATGATGCGCACAGCCATCTGTCTTGGAGTTACGACTTTGCTGGCGAGCCACTCGCTTGCTGATGTTTCGATCAACGAGATTCGAACGGAGGAAAGCGGCACAGACGACAACGAATTCGTCGAGCTCATGGGAACTCCCGGTGAATCACTGGACGGCATCTTCCTGATCGCGATTGGTGACGACAGCGGCGTCTTCCCCCCGCTTCAGAACGGATACGTCGAATCGGTGGTCGACCTCACCGGCAACAGCATCGACGCGAACGGCTTGTTCGTCATCGCGGAATCCACGTTCACCTTGGGCAAGCCCAACCTCGTGGCTTCGCTGAACTTCGAAGGCGCGGACAACGTCACCCACATGCTCGTTTCGGGCTTCTCGGGCGACATCGGCAGTGACATCGATACCGATGACGACGGCCAGATCGACAATCTTTCCGGGACGATCCTCGACGCGGTCGCCCTACTCGCCGACCCGAATCCGGACGGAACCAACTCCGACTACTTCTACTCGGAGAACACCGTCGGCCCTGACGGCAGCTTCCCACCCAGCCACGCCTTCCGTTGCGCGGATACCGGCGCATGGGTGATTGGTGACTTCGCTGTGGGCGTCGATGACACGCCCAGTGTTGAAAACCAGAACTGTGACAACGGCGGAGGCCCTGGTGAGGATCTCTTCATCAACGAGATCAGAATCGACCAGAGCGGCTCTGATACCGACGAATACTTCGAGTTGATGGGCGAACCAGGAATGGATCTGACCGGCATCACCTATCTGGTGATCGGCGGAACCGGTTCGGACCCCGGCGGCAAGGTCGAAGCGGTGATCCCACTTGATGGATACACCATCGGCGCCTCGGGACTCTTCTGGGTCGCGGAGGCCAGCATCACACTGGGAACTCCCGACGTGATCGTCCCTGGCTCCGAGGTCGACTTTCAGAACGGCAACAACGTCACGCACATGCTGGTTCGCGATTGCACCGCAGCGGACAACGACGACCTGGACACCGACAATGACGGCGTGCTTGATGTGGTCGCCTTCTCCGAGGTGATCTACTCGGTGGCACTCATCGAGAACTTCTCGACCGGATTCCTGACCTACTCGGACACCACGGTCGGCCCGGACGGATCCAACGTCCCGGCACAAAGCTACCGATGTTCCACTGAAGGAACCTGGACCGTCGGAGAATTTGCCGTCGGCAACACCGACACTCCGGGTGCCGAGAACATCGCTTGCCCCGCTGCCGGCGGATGCGGCGGCACCACGCCCGCGAGCTGTTTCGTCGAAAACGCCATCGGTGGCTGCTCTGATGCATCATGCTGCGCACTCGTGATCGCCGCGGACAGTTCTTGCGAGAACAATTGGGACGCAAGCTGCGTCGCCCTCGCGACCAGTCTCTGCAACAGCACCAACCCAGTCCCCACGGGCCTCGCACTCAGCGAGATCCGAACCAAGCAAGGCGGAGACGACACGGACGAATACGTGGAACTCACCGGCATCCCCGGCACTTCGCTTGATGGTGTCAGCATCCTGGTCGTCGGCGGAAACGGCGTCGATCAGAACGGTGAAATCGAAACCGCGATCAACCTCGGCGGGTACTCGATGCCCTCCAGCGGTTTCTTCGTGGTGGCGAACTCGACCTTCGCACTCGGAACCGCCGATGCGACGCTCGACTTCGAGTTCACGGATGCCAACAACAAGACGTTCCTTCTGGTCTACAACTTCGACGGAACCGTCCTGGGAGACCTCGACGCCGATGACGACTGTGCCATCGACGGCCTTGCCTGGGACAGTGAACTCGACGCGGTGACCCTGCTCGATCCCAACGCGACGAACTGCTCCTATGCACTCGCCACCGGTGGACCGGACGGCTTCTTCTCTCCCGGACACATCTACGTCTGTGACAGTTCGACCACTCCGGTCAGCTGGGGCGTGGGCACGTTCAACCCGACCGATGAAGGAAGCGCCGACACCCCGGGTGCGGCGAACTCCAAGTTGTGCGGCGACGAACCCTCGGTCTGCGGTGACGGAGTCTGTGCTGCAGACGAAGACGCCAAGAGCTGCCCCGATGACTGCGGCGGCACCGGATGCCCTGAGTTCGATTCCCGAGGAATCGTCTATCCCTGCACCTACATCTTCGAGACGCTCGACCCCGGATGCTGCGACACCTGGAACGCAGGCTGCCAGAGCATCTACGAGAGCTACTGCAACTTCGATGCGACCGCACCTGCCGAGATCTCCATCTCGGAGATCAGAAGAGACCAGTTTGGAGCGGATGCCGATGAGTACATCGAGTTCAGTGGCGCCCCCGGCACCTCGCTGGATGGTCATGCACTTCTCGTCATCGGCGACGGCTCGTCTGATGCCGGTTCAGGTGTGATCGAGACCTACATTCCGCTTTCAGGTGCCCTCAATTCCGATGGTCTCGCCCTTCTGGCGCGCACCGAGGACTTCACTCTGGGCACACCGGACGTGGTCTGGCCGACATCATGGAGCATCGAGAACAGTGACAACATCACCGTCCTCCTGGTCTATGGCTACAGCGCCCCCGAATCGGGCTTCGACCTTGACGTCGGCGATGACGGTGCGATCGACAGCCCGGCCTGGGTCCAGATCGTGGATTGCGTCGCATTGATCGAGACCGATCCTGCCGTCGAAGGCGAACTGGTCTATTGCGACACGACCGTCGGTCCCGACGACACGTTCGCACCCGGTCACGTCTACTTCGACTGCGACCTCGATGCCTGGGCCATCGGCCTGATCGATCCGCTCGGAGACACGGACACCCCGGGAGCCTTCAACCCGGGCTGCAGCTCGGATGGTCCCGACTGCCCCGGCGATTACAACAACGACGGTGAAGTCAATGGCGCGGATCTTTCCAGCCTTCTCGGGGCCTGGGCCACCGTCAATGCAGAGCTCGATCTGAGTGGCGACGGGTTCATCGATGGTGCCGACCTGACGATCATGCTTGGGTCATGGGGCCTGTGCCTCTGATCATCCGCCTCGCGGACATCAACAGTTCTTCTCGCGCCCTCGGATCAATCGATCCGAGGGCGCTTTACTTTGGTCCGGGAATGCAGGACGACGCCGCAAGGGACGAGACAGAAGCGCAGACGCCGGATATCCTCAAGTGAACATGATGCTTCTGACACGCCCAATTTCACGCCTCGGCGAGTTCACCTTCGACACGATCGAAGGGTTCGGAAGATTCTCCGGATTCGCGGGTGCGACGTTCTACTGGATGAGCAAGCAACCATCATCCTGGTTGAGCTGGCGCAATCTCGCCCCACAACTCTATGCAGTCGGCGTCCTGAGCATTCCGGTCGTGGCGTTGACCGGCATGTTCATCGGCATGATTCTGGCGCTGGAGGGGTTCGCCCAGTTCGCGGCGATCGGCCAGGAAGATCGGATCGGGGGCGTGATCAACGCTTCAGTGACAAAGCAGATCGGGCCCGTCCTCGCGGCAGTGATGGTCGCCGGCAGGGTCGGTGGCGCACTTGCCGCAGAGCTTGGGACGATGAAGGTCACCGAGCAACTTGATGCGCTCAAAGCCATGGGGAGTGATCCAATCCGGGTCCTCGTCGTGCCACGATTTGTCGCATGCATTCTCATGACCCCGATACTGACGATCTACAGCGACATGCTCGGATCATGGGGCGCATGGTTCGTGGTCGTCAAGATCTTCGAAGTTCCGGGCGCAGATTACTGGTACCACAGTGCCGCATTCGTCACCTGGTGGGAACCGATCGGAGGGCTTGCCAAAAGCGTCTTCTTCGGCGGATGCATCGGACTGGCCGCTTGCTACAAGGGCTTTTTCTGCAGAGCCGGTGCCGCAGGGGTGGGACGTGCCGCCACGGCGGCCTTCGTCTCCAGTTTCCTGGCGATCATCGTGATCAACCTGGTTCTTGCCAAGTTCCTGAACGACCTCCGATTGCTGGTGGACCCGAAGAACGCCTTCTTCTTCTTTTGATCCACTGCAACAGTTCGTGTCCAGTGACGTAATGATCAATGAACGGAGCCAGCACATGCGATCAGATCATCCCACACGCACGATGAGACGCCTTCTGGTTCTCGCCGCGCTCTGCATGACGCCAATCCCTCATGCGGCCTTCAGTCAGCATGAAGCCGGCGGCCCGCCGAACTATCCGATCGAACGCGAGGAACCACGAGTCTGGGAGACCCGGGTTCGCAGTCAGCTGGTCGGTTCGAACGTGAATGGCGTGATGACCACGCAGAACTCGATCCAATGTCCGCGCTCGGAGATCGTGATTCCGATCATCATGCGTGGGACATACAGCCGGGCGGATCCGAATTCGATCTCCGTGACAGCCTCGATCGGAAGTCAATGGCAGCGTCCTGGAACCGTGCCGTGGACGTTGCGCGGCCCCCACCCCGATGGGACCGCTGAAATCGTGGTCGAATTCCTCGACGTCAACACCACCTCGATCACCATGGAAGCGAGCTGGAGAACCCAGACATGGGAGTCCTCTCTGAACGAGGTCGCTGCATCGGAGATCGGATGGCCGACCGAGTGGCCGGAGGCCATCCGGAAATACCTCGAACCGAGTCTGTTCATCGAGTCCAACGCTCCGGAATTCACCACCTTCGTCGAATCCGTGACGAACGGTCGCATTCGAAACGTCCCTCCCTACCTGGCGGCCAAGGAACTGGTCAAGCGGACCATTCTGAACTTCAGATCGATCATGGGCGGCTCCATGGACACCACCAGTCTGACCGGAGCGGTCGAGAGTCTGCGGACCGAACGCGGCTCACGACTGGATCTCACGTGTGCATGCGTGGCGACCTTGCGCGCAGCGGGCATACCGGCACGTCCGGTCATGGGAATCTCGAAGCTGCTCAACAAGAAGCAGATCAAGGAGACGACGGCCTGGACGCCATGGGCCGAGCTGTACCTTCCAGGCGCTGGGTGGGTGCCATTCGATCCATTCGAAATGAGAGGCTCCGGTTTTCAACATCGCGCTCTGACCGCTCAGTGGCCATGGTTTGGATCGGTGGAGGACGTCGTGAAACGAGTCCCGGTCGCCTATGACCTGTCACCTGCCGGAAACGATCTCCGCCTCAGGAACTCTGCGAAGACCAGCCTGGGCGTGGTCGACATCAAGAAGAACTGGTTCGAGACTCCGGTCTGGGGATGGGTGACGGACGGCTGCTCGCAAGGACAGTCGAGCTGGAACACAAACCTGGTCCGCATCAACAGAGGCGCAGGCATCCCCGATCCGCGCTGAGTCGGCGGAAGGCCCCATCAACCCAATGCACGAATCACTTCATCGACGAGAACATCTTCTCTCGGAAGGTTGTGCTTACCGTAGGCATCTCTGGGCGGAATGATTCGGACACCCAGCGCCGACAGCCGCGCGCAGTTCTCGACGAGTATCGAATTGTGCATCGAACCATGCATGGTCGGAGCCATCAGAATTCGTGCCCGGCCCCTTTCCATCCGTCCCAGCGCGGAGGCGAGCGTCGCAGTGATCACCGTGTCGGCGATTCCCGTAGCGACCTTGCCGATGGTGTTGTAGCTGGCAGGTGCGACGAGATAGACGCCGAAGGGAGACGAGTCGGAGAGATGCTCCGCGTCAGGACCGAGTCGTGTCACCACGGAATCGACCGACGCCCATGAAAGAGCCTCTTCGCTGACATAACGAAGCGATTCGGTCGAGCAGAAGACTCGCACGGTCGCGCCTCGACGGCGAAGCGCTCGCACCAGGGTCGGTGTGGTGTATGCGGCGATGCCCCCGGTGACGAGAAGAGCGACGTTGCTGCCGACGAGTTCCTCGCCATCCAGGGGAACGTCATGATCCCCGAGATCGGAGGGCTTTGGAGGCTGTTGATCCCATTCGTTCATGACCACATCCTACCTCTGCAAGGCAACGAAACGTAGTCGATGCGAGGAAACCCGTGTTTCACACCCTAGGAGGCGCATCGGGTATCGTAGGACGATGTTCTCGGTCGTCGTCATACTCCCCGTGCACAATGAATCCTGGCTGATCGGCTCCGTTCTCGGCCAGGTGACGGATTACGCGGGATCTCACCCGACGTGGCGATTCATCTTCGCCGACGATGGCTCGACGGAC
>MDTG01374419.1_pt1 | contig 18659 bp, 31 predicted proteins | sample 811421 | NCBI WGS metagenome assembly MDTG01 (sample SAMN05326645, study PRJNA326480) | marine metagenome | isolation source: seawater | place: Pacific Ocean: South East | collected 2011
CCATCAATACCCCCTCTCTCACTGAGTTCGGTTAGTGTAGCATTATTGATATCAGCAAAGGCCAAACTTGTCACATAGTCCACATTTCTGGAATAAGTTAGGTCTGCTCTGAATTCGTATATGTCAAAGGTAGTCAGGCTACCTGAATCAAATTTTGAATCTGTGTGTGACCAGAACTGTGTCATGGTTCGGTCTATCTCGTATCTGTCTGCCCTGAAGTCAATGGCATTGAGCTTGTCTTCATATTTTTCCTTGATCTGGAATGCAATCTTGTCTGCCTTGCCAGGATTGGCATAACACAGTACCCAGGCTGGCGTGAATCCTAATATACGACCATCATCCTGTTCAGATGTCATCCACTGTGGCAATATTTCTGCATACTGTCCTACCTTGTTGATGATCCTGGTCTGCATATTGATCAATGAGTTGGGATACACTGTGTCCGTTTCCACGGAGTCATCTTCGATCCATTCTGTTTTAAACTTGTGGCTCAATCCAATAGATGTGCCATCATTGTTGACCAGTGGTTGTTGTATTTCTGAATATAGCACTTCATATATCACATTGCCGTCCACATCTTTGGCCTTGGCAGTTTTGATGGTGCCCAGTATCAATTCTTTCTTGTAATGATTCAATAGCACTGCTTCAACATAGTCATCTATGGCCGCAGTCTTCAATCCATATGCATGATCATATCTCACACCTTCTGCAATGCCAAATTCTGGATCGTTGATCCTGTACACATCATCTGGTGCAAATATATCTCTGTTCTGTAACAGTGATTCCAATGATGACCTGTCTTCCAATGTAGGCATGGCCTTGATGTACAGTGTTTCATATGGTTGCTTGTACTTGTATGACAACAGTATCTTGTGATCATTGAATGTGGATATGGAAGCATTGTTGTTGAATGCTCTCACTGTGAATGTGTAGGTCCTGTCAAATGTACAAGGCTGTATCTCTCTGCGGGTGCCCAACTCTTCGTTGAATGTGGTGGTGCCTCCATCCAATGAAAACATATTGAATGACACACGACCTGCTATCAGACCATCTGGTGTGAGCTGTAAGCCCTGTGGCAGTTTGGAATTGGAACCTTGTTTGAGTTCGTACTGCAATGAAGTACCTGATGATGCAGTGGCTTCCACAAACAGTTTGGAAGTTTCTCCATTGACCAGTGTGCCCAGTGTTTCTGGTTGTGTCCAGGTGATGTCTGTGTCCACTGTGCCCACCACCTTGATCTTCACATAGTAGTATGGAGATATGAATTCTGAGTTGTCCTGTGAATCCAGCTTGTCGGACTTCTTGACCCTGACGGCAAAACTATAATCAATTTCAGACAATCCTATGTCCGGTAGATATCCTGACAACCAACCCGTGAAAGGATCCAGTGATAGTCCTGGTGGCAATGTTAGGTCACCTTGGTCAAATATGTAATCAAAGGAATCAAAGCCCAGTCCTGAAACATCAAATCCTTGTCTGGGTGATGCAATCATTTCATATTCAATGGGATCATCATCATAGTCCTTGCCATTGAACTTGTGGGCATACCAGTTGTCATGCCTGACCGTGCCCAGGTCCGTGGGTGGATCCAGCAACAATGGTGCCCTGACCGAACCTGCGTCGGCAGTGATATTGGATGTGTCCACTGTGACGAAGTCTGTGTCTGCTGTCAGATCATCTCTGGAGTACACATACATGGCAAAGGTTCTCACATTCTCATCCAGTCCGTCCGTGACTATCACGGTGAACTCATAGTTCTGTGAAGTGGATCTATAATCCACTAGTTCCAGATTGTATGAATCATATCCAGACATATCATAGCCTGCCTGTACCACTGTGCCCGGCACAATCTTGGGTTCTATCACACCCGTGATTTTGCCATCAGAGCTCAGTGATAACCCGGGTGGTAGTTTACCAGACTGTAATTCTGTGGTGATGGTTTGATCTGGATCAGGATCTGAATACTCCAATGTGATGTCCACTGGTGTGGCATCAAAGAATGTGCCCAGTGAACCAGCAGTGGTAGTCCACTGTGGAATGTCCTGTCCCGTGACCGTGAGTGTAAATGTTCTGTCAGCCACCCTCAGTGGCTGTGCATTGGAATCCTGTGTGTATGCTCTGACCGTGAATCTGGATAGTTCGTCCTTGGATACCTCTGCGGGTACCCCCTTGACTGTGGAGATAACCTTGGGTGCACCTTCCACTGAACCTGTCAGGGTACACTGTATGCCTTCAGGCATACGACCTGCAATCACTTTGTATTTCAGTGTGGTGGCATCGCCCGTGTCTGCATCTGTGGCTGATAGGTCAATCTGATAAAACTTTCCTTCCTGGATTGTTCCCAGAGTACCAGCTTTTGTAATCCAAGTTACCTTTCCCATAGTAACTTTATTTATTACACACTAAAGCTCGTGCCACAACCGCAGGATGATGTTGCCACAGGATTCTGTACCTTGAAATATGAACCCATGAGATCGTCCGTGTAGTGTAGCTCTGCGCCTTTTAAAAATTCTATTGAAGTTGGATCAATGATCACGATGTCTTGTACGACCAGATCATCTGAGGTATTGGCATCAAAACCAAACTTATAGGCAAACCCCTGACAGCCACCTCCTTCCACAGATACCCTGAGAAGTTGATTCGTTTCTTTCTTCGTCTGAAGTGATTGGATTCGTTTGATGGCCGAAGGGGTTACGGAAAAGTCTACTCGTCCTTCCATAATGTCCATGCACCGTAAATTATCGCAATCCAGGCCACAATATCCATTAATGGAGTAAACATCAAGTAGATCACACCAATTGCGATCAGCATGGTGCCGTCCCAACTAGTTCTCTCTTCCCCTTTTGACTTTACCCAATCTTTAATTTTACTAATCATTTTATAAAAGTCTCCTTGTTTTCCGTCGAATACACCACACAGGATAAGAACCACCATCGTCAAAAACGAGATTAGTGGATAAGCCCCTAATGGTATACCTAAGAACATACAATAATATTTATATGAAAACTATGAGGCCACAGGCCAATCTTTCACCAGCATTGCCGGTCTTGAGAGATTCAGGATTTCCAGAAGTTGGCATCTTGCCTCGGTTGCCCAGATCATCTTCATCCTCATGGATCACATATGATCTACCTACCACTGATCGTTCTCCATGTATGTCTACCCTGGGTGCAAATATCTTTACGATAGCAGTACCTGAATCATCTGCTATCACATTGCCTAGATCGCCCACATGACCTTCGATCAGATTTCCGTGGCTCACACCATCTGGATTGTAATGACCACCTGCTGTTTTGCAACCACCAGATAGATCACCAAATTCATGAATGTGTATTCCATGTTTGCCTGGCTTGAGTCCCGTGATACGGCCCACGATGTATGTGCCCATACCTACTTCTTCTGACTTCATGTACAGTGTGCCTTTGACTGTGTCTGACTGTTCCAGCTTACACACGGCCCTGATATCAGGATTGAAATCTTCCTTCAACACTGATTCGCATTGGCACTTGGGTGCCTTGGTCCTTGCACATGATGTTAGTTCTGTGAGCTTCATGCTATTACTTATACCTATGAATGATTCTGCCCTTGCTGAGATCATAAGCAGACATCTCCACATCCACTCGATCATTCTGCAAAACCTTGATCTTGAATCTTCTCATTTTGCCTGACAGATGTCCTATGACTTCATGATCATTTTCCAGCTTTATCCTGAACAGGGTGTTGGGCAAACATTGTGTGACCACGCCTCCGAATACGACCTTGTCATCGTTCATTTAAAAAACCTTTTGACTGTTTTGATGGGATTCTTCAACCCTTCATACACCTGCCATATCTTGTCAATGTGTGTGTCCAACTTGGCGTGTATGGCCCTGAGTTCCAGTGCCACCTCCTTGTAGTTGGATTCAAAGTATGAGTTGACATTGAATGCCTTGTCATCTATCCATACATCATAATGAGGCTTGTTGAACTTGAGCTTGGTGTATTTCACTCCCCAGTCCTTGAGTTGCATCCTGGTAAACTGTTTCCAGTCCTTGCCTGACAGTGCTCCACGAGATGTCCAGTAGTGTATCTCATGACCCTGGTCATACAGGTTGTTGAAATCCTTGATGCGTTCAGGGATAGGTTCTGCTATGGTGTACTGTCTGGGATCAGCATTTTTTACCCTACATATGGTGCCGTCTATGTCTATGCAATATATCATTACTTTTACTTACTTGATTGCGATCACCCGACCGTCCGTTGTGGGCTTCTTGGTTTTGGGTCTCCATGGTTGTTTACGAACTGCTCTACGAAATCCTGTTTCATAACACAGGTCAATTATGGCATCTTCAGAGTATCCCCATTTGTGCAACATGATAGGATCCTGGTATTTGCCTATGTCACCAAACATACCTGCAATGGCTCTCTTGCGAACCTTCTTGTTCTTGGAGTATATCCTGGTAGGATCCTCCACGATGTACTTTGACAGTTTCAATATGTCAGGCCATTCTGTGTCCACCACACCACCTGGTTTGAGTATTCTCAAAAACTCCTTGAATATTTCTGGCACCTGAGGAGGATCAATGTGTTCCACCACATGGCTCCAATATATTCTGCTCACTGTGTTGTCGTCTATGTCATAAGGAAATTTTATCAGATCAAACTCAACTTGCCATTCTTCGTTGATGGTGTTGGCAAACTCACAGTTGATCCATCCTGGTAAACGATTGGGACCACACCCTAGATGCAGTCTGATGTCTTCACGGTGTGATTGTAATACCTTTGATATCTTCATATATTCTAATTAGTTGTTTGGCGGCAGTTTTGTCTGTGGCTCTTTTCTTGATCCAGGCCTGTCCTTGTGTGATCTTGTTTTTGACTTCTTTTTTGTTTTCCAGATAATAGCTCACCCCTTTTAACAAAGGGCCTTGCCAGGAATAATTTTGCAATGGTATGTACTGTGGCATGGGGGATGTAATCACCCAACGACCCTGTGCAATGGCATCCACCAACCTGTTGTGTGATTTGGTTCTGACCCTTTCATATCTTTGATCTCCTGGTTGCAAATGACCTATTGGCATCAGCACGATGTCTGATTCCCTGACCATTTTGCCCTGTGCTTCATAGGTCCAGTCATGCAGATAAATGTTGGGATGAATAACTTTCATCCTGCGTTCTATTTGACCTGACATCATGTCCAAACGCCAGGGCACATGAAGTGTGTGCAGTTTCCTGACACATCTGCGATAATCAAAGTATTTCAAGGATGATATGGAACCATACCAACAGAATTTCAGTGTGCCGCCTGCAAATGACTTGGCAGGTTCAAATTCTCTTTCACAGGGATCCGTGTACCAATACACGGGCTTGTTGGGAAATCTTTGTTTGATTACCTTTTGCATGGTTTCATTGTTGGCAGTCATGAAGTCCATCTGTGGGACCAACTGCGTCAAAGAGTTATTACCGTCTCGCACATCAAACTTGTTGTCACAAAGATCCATGCCCACTGGTACATTTAATTTTTGAAATGGCTTGATATGTTGATCAAAGATCTCAGGCTTCATTTCCTTGTTTATGATTATGATGTCATGCTGGGGATTGATTGCATCAGTCATAGATGTGACACCTTGCTTGTTTACATCATAAACTATTTTACGATGAACTTTTGTGCAATCTATACCACGATCAATTAATCCTTGCAGTGGTAGGTCTATTCTTAATCTATGTGAGGCTCGACCGGTTCGAAATGAATCAATCCAAAACCTTATCATTACATAGAGTTCTTTTTGTCTTGTATCTCTTTTCTTCTTTCTTTACACATCTTGCCTAGTTCGCCCAGTGCTTTCCTGGCACGAGCCGCGGATGCTTTGACACCCTTTTCTTCAAACTTGGCGTTTTCGTCAAGATATGTGTCGTAAGCAGATTGTATTGCGTCATGATTTGACATATTGTATTCTCCTGTAATAAACAGTATAATTTATGATCTTATTGCAAACTGTTCAAATAAGCCGCCAAATTATCGATCTCTTCGTCCGATAAAGGCATGGCCATCATGATCATGAGCGAGGAATTGGGTCCAACCTTTTTGCCTGCCCTGTAAGTCTGTAACCTGTCTTTCAAGTATTCAATTTCCTTGCCTTTGATTTTGGGATATGATGCCAAACCCATACCACCTGGACCATGGCAGTTGCCACAGTTTTGATTGTATCGTTTTTCTCCTGCACCAATGTCCGCACCCATTATAATAAAAGGTATGAGCAATGATATTAACATACAAATAAGGAATGATTTAAAAGCCATAAGTTATACCTGTTGTAAATTATGTATCGGTGTTGTGTTGTGTTAATGAATTTTGTTTGAAATCACAGGGTGCTTGGTGAATGGGTCGTCCTCATTGCCCACGGGCACCATGTCCAATTTTTCGCCATTGATCACGAATCTTTGATCCATGAACTCCTTGCAATGGTCTTCTGGTGTGCCCAGCATCCTCATGACATTGCCTACTCTGACATCCGTGATGCCGTGAGAAAAAAGGACTTCGACAATCTCTGTCATGACCGCTTGTACGGCCAATTGTTCCTTCAACATATCGTAGTCCTTTTCAACCATACTCTTACTTATTCCGTCTGTTGCACTGGTTCAATGATCACAGTTTCACCTGCAGGAATATCATCCATTTCAACACTAGATTCCGGTGTGTCAACCACTGGTCTTGACTTGATGTCATCCATGGATATCTTCACAGTGGATCTGAAATGTCCATACTCTTCTAATTTAGAAGTCACTGCATATCTGGCATCTTCAGACAAATCCATAAACTTGTTATGTTTAGTCAACCATTGAGTTGCTTCTGGCTTGGTCATTTCTTCAGGCATTTCAAACAATTCAATGTTTTCATGTCCGCCCTTGTGTAACATCTTGAATCTTGTTACTAGATCATTGGCCCAACGAACTTTCCATTGGTCCTTGAAGTAGGATACGCCTACACATTTAAAAGTTTTATCAGTCATACTTTGCTCCTTGTTTAAAGTTTGATTATCAGTTTGTTTAATAAAGAACCATCAGAAGGCACGAAGTTCTGGAAGTGCCTTTCCACAGGATACTTTGAGTCGTTGTCTTGAATGGATTCATGGATGATCCTTTTGGAACCATCAACGAATGCCTCGACAGTGGCCACAATTTTCCCCATACCAAATACGGACAATGCGATGCCAACAACCATTCCTACGATGAAGTTACCCATTATTGTGTAACCCAATCTTCTTTGTTACCAAGGCTGATTGGAGTCTTGTCCACTGGAGTAGTGTCCACTGGTTCAAACTCAAACTCGGCTGGAGTAACATTTTCTTCTTCAGGAAGACTGCTGAGTGGCTCAGATAGATTAGGAGTATCAGAAGTTTCATCTTCTGACATCTTGTCTCTGCCCCATTCACTAGCATCCTTGATATCCTGTCCTACACCGGCAATGGTTGAACAGCCAGATGTAAACACCAGCAATCCAAATATACCTCCTAGTATAACAAGATTGGTTAATATACCTTTAACTCGCGACATAATATATCTCCTTTCATCACAAATCATACTGCATTATAACATGAATCATAAACCATTGTCAACCAAAGATATCAAATAAATATTGATGTCTAGATAGAAACCTAGTAAAAAGTTCTTTTTTACGGGAGACAACATGAGTGCAAGATTTCATTTGGCCATCGAAGTAGGCGACCTTGACACAGCCGTTGCTTGGTATCGTGATGTGATGGGTTGTAAACTGGGAGATTCTGAGGAAGGATTATGGCAAGACATCAACTTTTGGAACAATGAACTGACCCTACATTCGTCAGATCCTGCTGAAGACAATACTCCAACCTTACACGACACGGACATGAAGGATGTGGCAGTGCCACATTTTGGTGTTCATATGCCCTGGAAGGAGTTTCATGAATTCTTAAAACGAGCCAAGGATGATATCATAGAAGGGCCTTACCATAGATTTGAAGGCAAGCCCAGGGAACAGAAAACAGTGTTTGTGAAAGATCCACACTGTAACATACTGGAAATGAAAACTATGATCGACCCTGAGACCCTTTGGCCAGCTGATTGAGTTGATCCACTTTGTCCGAAGCCAGGTTCCAGGCCATGGCGGCGCCACATAACATGGCATCACGGATAGCCTTGTCCTTTTGATCTGCAATCTTTCGATACAAATCATCAGGATTCTTTGGCGAATAATATATAGGGTTTTTACCAAAAACATTATCAATCATATTAACATACTCCTTACGACTCCTGCGCCATACAATAATGACAGGAATCCATTTAAATTAACTATGGCCCATTCACGCCATACATATCCTACCCAGGTCCACCCCAGACCTGCAAGAAATCCTAACCAAACATTCAATGGATATATCTCCAGTGACACCGAGGCCGCACAGCCAATGGCACCCACTGTGCTGATCCATTTGACCCACCATACTGCATCTCTAGTAATCATCAGGAACATTGATCCTTTCTATGTCTTCTTCTATACACTTTTCGCCATACTGTATCTCTATGATCTTCAATGGATCCATGGTGTCATTGATCAATTGGTGCCACTGATGTTCATCTATGTGTAGATAGTTGTGGGACCTGTATTCATATTCTCTATCCCAGTCGTGTTCCGGGTTGTCACGACCTCTCACAGTGGCTATACCTTCAGCCACCATCCAAAATTCTTTTCTAAACTTGTGTCTTTGCATACTCAATTTTTTGCCTGGAGTCACATACAGTTCCTTGACTTTCATGTGTTCCGTGTCCCAGATCACCCTGTAGGTACCCCATGGTCTGCGAGTCACTGGTTGTGCCCAATCCTTGAGTATCCATGAGGATGAATTCTTTTTGTTCTTGCCACCCACTCCAAACCTGTATTCAACATCATCATACACCATCTCAGGAATGTTCTTGTCGGTCCTGTCACCACCATTGGCAAATATGATCTCACTGTCTGGAAACAGTTCCTTGCAACTTGCAATGGCCTGTACCGCTGAACCATCCGAATCATCAAACAGTATCACATGGTCCACTGGTTTCAGTGCCTTGATTATTTCTGATCTTTCCACAGAAGGCATGAAGTATCTGCCTTTCTTGCGAGTGAGCCAGTCATCCGAGTTCAGCCCTACCACCAGGCAGTCTCCCAGTTCACGAGCTGATTCAAAGTAGGCAATGTGTCCTGAATGTATCGGATCAAAGCCACCCGTGACCAGTACTACCTTATGAGAATTTGCCATGTATCTTTTCTTTGCCATCTTTGCCTTTGGTACCTATTTTCACGATCTGTTCCATCTTCATGCCCATCATTTCCCAATACTCTGGCATCACCACAGGCAATCTGTCGGAATACATGGATGAGAAATGTTCCATTAATTTTTTGGGTGTCTTGCCCCTGCACACAAATTGCTCTCCACGATCAATGTCATATGCAAAGTATTCATCCTGTATTTTTTCTATCTTCATCCTGATGGCCTTTTCCTCGATCGCTTTCTGCATGATCAGGAAGTTGTTCATGAACTCCTGTTCCATGTCCTTGACCTGTGTTTTCAGGAACCAATTGATCATTATAAAAAATATCACTATGCCGATCACAAATCCTATTATGAAATTAATAATTATATCCATTTATATCTCCCTTTCAAATACTAACCTTAGGTTACCGTCCATGTATTCGTTGAATTTATCCGTGATAAAATTATCATAAATGATAATGGATATGCCAGGTAACTGTTCAACGATAGCATTACAATATTTACTGACTTGTTCAGAATCCGGATTGGAAACACCAAACAGTTCTTCCTTGTGTTCCTTGGGTGTGCCTCTGGACATCATGCCACACAGATTGATGGTGACATAACCTCTGTATCCAACCTTGGTACACTTCACGAAATCAGATAGGTTTTGCAGTAAGTGTTTGATGGACACAAACATATTCATGGTGCCAATGGAAATACAAGAGTCCACCAATCCATGAGCAGAGTCAATATAGTTTTTTTTGAACTGGCCAAAGTCCCACCTGATGTCTGCTCTGGGATCCTGTGGATCCACACCAATCACATTGTCATAAAACTTTTTCCATACATTCATGCCACAGCCAATGTCAAACACCGTTTGTGGTTTGTGGAACTGCACTGCGTCAATGTAGTACAAAGAGTTGGTATGGAATGTGGGATAAAAATATCTTTCCCTGGGTGTGAGTGTCTTGAATGAATCACCCCTGTACAGGGCATTGTGATCCAGTTTGTATCCTTGGTCCTGCATCTTCTCCAACACGGGCCAGTATGGCTTGGTCACAATAGAGTCCTGCCACTTCTGTTTGTCAAAACCATTTATGTGATTGTCTATCATAGTCCTATTATAACACAATGATACTTATAGTCAATAGCACTCGCAAAAAAAGGCACCGAAGTGCCTTTTAATGTAATCAATTGATTGAGTCAGACTATGCAGATGCAAACAGTCTAGCTCTTGAACCATTTGTGTCTCTTGCAGAAATTCTGTATGCAGTATTTCCAGCAGTGTTCACAACAGTTGCTACCTTTAAGCCCATCTTCTTGAGCTCATGGATTCTTGCTGGTAACTGAGCGATACCATAGTTGGCCACCGCTTGTGCCACAGAAAGAGTTCTGCCTGTGCCTCTTAGATAACCTTCCAAGAATGCCTTTTGGTTCTTTATTTTGTTTAAGTTTGCCATATTTAACATACTCCTTTTCTATTAATTAATATTAATAATAGCAGTCTATAATATAGCGCCTATCTGTGGATAAGTCAACCCCTAGTTCTGATTTTGGTAAAACAACCAGCCCTGTCCAGACACTTTATGGTACCACTGATAGAATGGTTGATCAAATTTCATTGACCATATACCCATCTGGTCCAGATGTGTGGTAGGATCATCTGATGCATCATATGTGGAATGCAACATATACTTGGGCAACAATGGTATGTCGTCCACCATGAACTGTTCCACGATGACAGCAGATTTGTTTGACAGTGTGACCTTGGCTTCATATGAGTCAGTCAGATTGCACTTGAATTCGAATGTTCGTACCTCAGGAAGTTTACCTGTGTATAACACGAAGTCATTGTGCTGGATGATCACAGAAGGTGCAGACTCATCATAGTAGGGTCTGACCGTGATGCTATTCCTTAGTTGGTCGTGTGTATCCGTTAGTTGTAAGAAGTTCTTCATAATCAGGAAGATAAGTCAGTACGGAGCCCCTGTCAGAATTTTTTTCTAGAGTCATTAAATATTCTGTGAGTTTGGGTAGAAGCTCTGATCTGTCCGGTTCGTTTTTCAGGTAAGCAAGGTAACTTTTACAGTCATTCACTATCTGATGTTGAACCGTGTCAGGATTCCTTATGTTAATAACAGTCTGTTGATCCTTTGGACACTTATCTAAAAACGCCTCCAGTTTAGTTGTTATAATTTCCCTAAAGTGAGCGGGCAATGTACTTATCCTGAAATGCACCGGCTTTTCAAGAAAATTACAAGATTCCACTGTTAATTTATTTTTATAGCAGTAATCATACACAGTATCCAGGTGATATACACTCAAATTGGTCACTGTGGGCCTGATCTGCAGTTGCCATGAATGTCGCCTGGCAACCACACGCCAGTTCATCAATGTGGTCATTACCCTGGGCAATTTGGCAGGATATCTTTGGTAATCATTGAATTCATGCATACAGTCTATGGAACAGTTCACATGAACAGTGTTGAATTCAGCCAGCAGTTCAATGATTTCCTTGTCCCACATCATTAAGTTTGTTGTAAATCCCACCGTCACACGAGGGCTTATCTTGGCTTTAACCAGCCTTCGTAATATGGTTTTGAAGGCAGGAGTGATCAATGTTTCTCCACCCAGGAAATGGATGTAGTGTAAATGATCCGTGGCTTCCAGTTGTTCAACCATCCTGTCCACATATTCAGGTGTGTTAGCCCATGACTTCCTGGGCATTTCCTGTGCCAGACCGTTTTTCATGAACTCCTTGGCTAGTGATGATGACCAATATGGTGAACACATCACACAGCCACCATTGCAATAGTTGCCGGTGTCTATGTGCCAATCAATGGGCTTGAGCCTGGTATCTCCTTCGTTGTCCTGTGAATACTTGAGCTCTGCATACATGGGTGATGATTTCATCGTGGGTGCAAACTTGTCCACAGTGATGCCACATTTCAATAATTGTTTTTGCCTGCCGGACACCATGCCATGTTCTTCCATGTGGTGACAGTCAGAACATTCAGGCAACACCTCACCATCCAACAGTTTCTTGCGGATCTCTCGCATATCGGAATCCCAGAACTGTTGTGGTGTCTTGTGATCTATGTTCTGCGAAAAGTCATACGGCGGCTCTGCAGTCTTCTGCCAGCGACAGAACTGAAAGTTGCCATTGTGTGCGATCCGTTGATGAATCCATGGCGATGTGCAAAAGGTCTTTTTAAAGTCCATAACTTATATAAATATTTAAGAATTCAGAGAATCATATGAAAATAAACCATATTTTAACAGAAAAGCCCAACATAGATTCAGATCTCATCAAACAACGAGTGATCAGAACCCTGCAGAAAAGACAGGCAGATGATCCTGTGTTTGACACTGCCTACAAATTATTGGTAGGACCACAGTTGGAAAAAAGGATTGAAACCTATATCGCGGCACACAAGGATCCAGACATTGGTGCAGAAGAAATGAAATGGTTGATCAAGACCATTCCACAGTTGGGTTCATCAGAAGAAGTCAAGTCTTTTGTGAATGACTGGAACAACGGCAAGGAGTTTATTGACATTGACAAACTGATTCCAAAAGCAGGAATGACTGCGGCCACGCCACTCACGGACATCGTACCGGAAGGTGTGCCCAAGAAGTTGTTCGTTGCATTGTCCAAGGAAAATTTTACAAAGTCTGATGCCGGCCCGGCAGAGGCGGCATTGGCCATCATGAGCAAGAAAATAACTTATTCCACGGAAGGGGGCGATCTAATAATCAATGGCAAAAAAACAGAAATCAAATCAGGAGGTAAGGGCGGTTCTAGTGGCGGTGGCAGAATATACAACGACAAACATTATCCGAATCAGGAGGAAATGGGTCAAGTGTTAGCCGACGCAGGATTCAAAGGCAATGTATCAGTGATGTTTGCCTCCAATCCATTGCCACCAAACTTTCCAAAAAAAGAATTTGCAGATGCGGTTGGTAAATCATTCTTCAACAAGATCGTGCCACAGATCAATGCAAAGATAGGCAAACCAGAATTCAGGACACTGTGGAACAACATGATGTTTGATGATTACCAAAAGGCGGCAGGGCACCAAGGCGTGTTGATCATTGGACCAACCACATTCCAATATATCATGAATGGAGATCAGCTCATGACTGTGAAACAGACCAGCAAGGGTATGTTGTATTATTCCAACATGAAACAACCTAGGGAACTAGGTATACAAATAGCATTAGGATAAAATCATGGCACTTACATTATCAGCGGCAAATCCAGATCATTCAGCATTGAACAGACCCACTGACCAATATGATCCCAATGGCATATCCAGAGCATCTCGTTCTGGAGGCACACCAGCACAGACCAAAGCAGACAGGGCCTTGACCAAATTGGCTTATGCAAAGTTTGTTCAAGATGTGAAGATAGCCACCTTTGTTGGTGACTCGGGTGGACCAGCGGAATTTCCGGTTACAGGATCAGGTATCACTTACGCGGACGACTAGTCAAAAAGATAGGCCCTTACGGACCTATCAATCTTCGAGCAGAAGTCTTATTCAGTGATCCAAATATTAGGCTGTGTCTTTTTAACTTCAGGCACAGGAGCCGCATTGGCTATTGGACCAGGCGTGATAGTGATATTCACATCAGCATCAGCCTTGGAATCTTTTTGTAAATTCTGTTCTAGTTTCTTTTCAAACTGTTCAGCTTGACCATTGGTCACCTCATCATGTTCCAATCTCTTGGCATCAATTTCGGAGTCCAGTTCCTTAAAGGCTTTTGTTTTATCACCTTTAAAAAGTTTGGCCGCCTTTTCAGTTTGTTTGATCTGCCATAGTGCATTGGCCTCACCCACTGGATAAGCCAACAACACAAACCATCTGTAACCCTGTTTCTCAGGAACGATAGTAGACTTGGCAATATGATAGCCAGCAACCTGAGCCTCAACCACCAGTTTCTTGACAACCTGTTCGTTGTCAGTAACGATCATGGGCTGATTCTCAGAACCAACTTCTCTTTGGTATTGTTTAAACCTAGAACTAACCATGGCATCAATTTGATTGGCCAGTTGTTTTTCGGCATCCAGGATGCCTTTGTCCTTGGCAAGAGTCATGTTTCTTGAAGTACCAGAACCTGCAACAAATATTACTTTGTCACTTGGTGTAGGTATGTTCACATACCAATTAGGCACCTTGCCTTCATCAGTAAGTTCTAACATTTTAGTCTGCTCGACATTGCTTATCACAGTATCGGATACGGACACATTGTCAGGATTAGTTGCCGCACATGATGCCATAATGGCCATCACGGGTGCAATCATTAGTTTACGATAATCCATGCGTCTCTCCTTTCTTTGTAGTTTCGCATATATTAATATTATACATCCAAATTAATCAATGTCAACCAATTCAATCAAAATTTATCAACAATCTGATACTTTTGGTTAACCTTGTCCACTTCACAGGCAACGCCTTGATGGCTGTATAATTCTTCTGGCCTAAACTCAACATTGTAGAACCATACACATCTCACTCCGAGATATTCAAATGGCTGTTTGTTGGGTTGCAACCTTAGTTCTTCCAGATCCACGATGGTGCCAATTGACATCGGGTTCAGTGTGTATTCTGATTTTTCCTTGCATATAGTTTTGGATTCATATGTGATCTTGGCACCCTGCCTCCTGATCAGATTCTTTTCAGCATCAGACTCTGCCATCTTGCACACGGATATTGGATCAGCAGTGGTGGATTCAGAAACTCCTTCAGCTTCATAATCAGTGCCCAGTATATTGGTGGTGAAGTTGACCACACACATATAACCATTTTCCGTTTGTGCAATCTTGGCTTCAAAGTTATCCTTGTTCTTGATGGTGAATTCAGACTGTGTGGTCGTGACTGACTGATTCAAACACTCATTGGCATTGGCCATGCCTGCCACGGCCATGACAGCAATTACGGACAGTTGTTTTGTAATTCCCATAAATGTTGGTCTATTAACCATCCATATTCTCCTGTTGACATCAAGTACAATTTGTTGTATCTCGACGGGTTAAAAATTGCCAGGAAGGCTCCTCCCATGGCTATTTGTATTTTAGCTGAATCCACTTCCTGGGGTGTGGGTTTCATGGCACTCAGAAATATCATCTGATCATACTTCATGTCACACCTTGGCACAAAGTGGTCCAGGTCTGCAAATCTCATTGGCATTCGTGTGGCTTCAGCACTACTGCTGAACAGTACCACACTCAGTGCGAAGATCCCACATAACTTGTTTGTAATGTCTCTTAACACGAATGTCCTCCTCCTGTTTGTATTGTTCCTTTATGAACCTTTCAATGCTCACCTTGTTGGCGCAATCCATGGGTGCATAAGCCATTGCATCAGGCACAGTCTGTTTCACTGAACAGGATGTTGCCAACAGTACCAGCAACACTGCCAGCACTGCATTTGGAATATGTCTCACGATCAACATGAAACAAAATTTCAAATAAGCGATGTACAACCTTACACATTTTTTTAATAAATTAATCATACTGTTATATTACAGCCTTTCCACTGTGTTGTCAAGCCTACGGATCTGCCACTCAATCATGTCAGCATAATGATCACACTGAGCATCATTCTTTTCTCTCATCATCCGTACGATGTCTTTAAGATTGGACACTGCCAACTGTCCGTTGGTCATTATTTCTTTCCAATCATCCATGACACTCTACCCATTCAAATGCTTCATGGGGAGTGATCTGCTCCATGTCACAGAACATATTGATCAGATCAGATAGTTCCTTTTCTTCATGTGCATCCATTCTCAGTTGATTGGCATTGTATCTCTTGATAAATCCAACTAAGTCTTTTGATAATCTATTCTTCATCCTGGTACCTCGTTCCTATAAACATTAAAGTTACTCCTATGAATCCTAACACTGCCACCCACATCGGACTTGCAGTGCCATCCACGGCACCTGCTGATGCCATTAAAAACATAAAACCTGATATAAAATATGTTACACATTTCATTATGCTATCTCCTTAAATGCTTGGTTAATCTTCTCTTGGCCCGTCAAGTGTGGCTTGTGCTTTTGTTGTAGGTCATCCAATCTCCACAATGCATTCTCAAGATCCTTCATTGCGTCGCTAAGGAAACCATTGCATGAACCAACATCATGTGCAGTGGTTTGGGTCTCAACACCATCATCTGCCAGGCAGTTGGAAGGTTGAGTTATAATCGTTTTGTCCACACCATGTATTATCTTGGAATGTGCAGTCTTCATGATTATTTCAAGTGTTCTCACAGTTTCTCTGGCCTGATCCAATGCCTCAATGGCACCATTATGCACTTCAGCCATGGCCCATACTCTGTCTTCTTCTGCACGGGTCTGGGCCTTATCAGCGGCTCTGGCCCACTTATCTTGCATTATTTCTTTATCTGTTTTCATGTTCTGCTCCTTTGTTACTTTATAATAACACGATTACAGTATATGTCAACCGAAAGTGACCAAAAAAATCATATTTTTTTAATTTTTTTTGCATAGTCAAACAGTGCAAATGAAGCCAGGTTCTTGGCCTTGGATTCACATTGTATGTCATGTTCATCCCAGAACTGTAATGCCCAGTCATTCACTGCATGGTTCCAGTAAAAGTCAGAATGTTTTCTGAGCTTCTGTTTGTTGTATCCTGCTTCTAGCAGGGTGTCCAAACAAGGCACAACATCCTGTGCATGATCTGTCAGCACGGACTCAGGTGACACAGAATAGTGTATCACTGGCCTGACTCCACGCCAGGAATCATGCATCCTTTTGACTGCATCAGACTTGGGATCTATGTATTCACCTGTCTTGACAAAATGATGATGTATGTCCAGCACCAGTGCCAGATCATCTGCCAGTTCTAGGCTAGAATCGAAACCCCACGAGATTTCGTCGTTTTCGATGGTGATTGTGTTCCTTGCTTCAGGCGAGAGTCTCTTAAGTGCGTCTTTGATGCCTTGGGGACCTTTGCGACCCGAGATGTGGACATTGATCTTAAAGTCCTGGAATTTTCGGCCGAAGCCCATCCATTTAGCCATGTCAACATGATATTCAAACTCCTCTATTGATCGTTCAACTACATCAGGTTTCTCGGAAGCCAACACCACGAACTGTCCGGGGTGGAACGATATCCTGACATCTAGTTTCCTGGCAATGTCGCCTACCTTGGCAAACTCCTTTTCGATAGTGCTAAGAACACCTGGCAACTTCCAGAAGTACTTCCAAGACTTTTCAGTGGCACAAGGCAGTATGGGTGAACTCAATCTCACCATCCTAAGATGCGGATCAAGGTTGCCCACTCGCTCAACCAGTTTGCGAGTAGATGTGATGTTGTGCATCATGAGTTCCCACAGTCGCTCTTCAGCAAATTCTTTGGGTTGTTCATTGAGCCATCTCACAGTGGTTGATCTGATGTTGTACTCCCTGGTCTCAACATCCTTGGGTTTGATGCCTCCAACCTGGTCCAATCGATCAATCCATTTGCAACAAAAACCTATTCGCATTGTTATATTATATATGTATATTATGATTTGTCAAGTCAGTTTACAGTGTGTGCATATAAAGGCGATGGTTAGATTATAAATATTTTAAATATTAATACAACAAGAAGGGCTGGGGCCCTGGAGTATAAATGGTAGATCCCGTAACGGCATTCAGTGTGGCCACCGCGGCTTTTGGTGCAATCAAGAAAGGTTTTGAAATAGGTAGAGATGTTGAGTCCATGTATGGAGACATCGGAAGATGGATGTCAGCCACTGAGACTGTGACCAAAGAAGCCAACAAGGCAACAAAGAATGGCATGAGTGTGGAAGAAGAGGCACTCGAGATATTTGCACAGAAGAAAAAGATACAGGCCATGGAGAATGAACTGAGAACATTCATCAATCTAAGCCATGGACCAGATGCCTGGAATCAGGTATTGATGATACAGGCAGACATCAGGAAGAAAAGAAAAGAAGCGATACTGAAGGCCCAGGAGAAGCAACAGGAGATCATTGCTTACATAGTGTTGGCCTTTGCGGCAGGTTGTACCTTGTGGGATATCTGCTACATATTGATCAGAGTATACTCAGGGTGATGTAAATGAATAATAATCTAAGAAGAAAAACAAAGATAGGTCAGGACAGTACACCCAGGGTCAAACCCTGGCATAGCAAGATGTTTGAAAGCCAGGCATTCTGGATCTATGTGTTTGTCGTGGTTGCACTGATGGTGGTCACCATCGTGGACATGATGAACGACTTTTAATATCCGTTGTTGTGAAATTCAAATTGGTTGCCTAGGTTGTCCTCGGCATACACTTCAATATAGGTTTCTGGAACCACAGGCAGTTTAAAATACACATCCTGTGCTATGCCTATCGTGCCTTGGTACTTGAACACATCTTTGCCATCCACCA